>Ga0210398_10000013_pt1 | contig 245497 bp, 177 predicted proteins | sample IncBWC4OmetaG_FD_161047 | JGI IMG/M metagenome (GOLD analysis project Ga0210398, IMG submission 161047) | Forest soil microbial communities from Barre Woods Harvard Forest LTER site, Petersham, Massachusetts, United States - Inc-BW-C-4-O | ecosystem: Environmental > Terrestrial > Soil >... | reverse complement strand
CCCTCGCCGACGGCGTCACGGTGCTCGAAAACGCGGCGCTCGAGCCCGAAATCGAAGACCTGTCCACGTTGTTAAACAAGATGGGCGCCGACATTACGGGCGCCGGCACTCCCACGATCCGCATTCGCGGAGTGGGCCGGCTGGAGGGCGCCGAGCACAGCATCATTCCGGACCGCATCGAAACCGGGACGTTTCTGGTCGCGGCGGCCATCACGGGCGGTCACTTGACTCTGCAAAACGTGGAGCCGCGCCACCTGACGGCTATCGTGGCCAAGTTGACCGACGCCGGTGTGAAGATCGATCATCACGTCCAATCCGGACGCAATCGGATCTGTAGGCTGGAGGTTCAAGCGGCGGGGCTGCGGTCCGCGGACGTCACCACTCAGGAGTATCCCGGCTTCCCGACGGACATGCAGGCCCAATACATGGCCCTGGCGACGCAGTCGGAGGGATCCTCGGTGATTACCGAAACCATCTTCGAGAACCGGTACCTGCACGCGTTGGAGCTGGCCCGAATGGGCGCCGACATCACCGTCGACGGACGACGAGCCGTGGTGCGAGGTCCCGCGAAGCTCGGGGGCGCCAGCGTCCAGGCATCCGACCTTCGGGCGAGCGCCTCGCTGGTCCTAGCCGCACTCGCCGCCGAAGGAGAGAGTGTGATCGACCGCGTGTATCACATTGACCGCGGCTACGAGCGGATTGAAGAGAAGCTCAAGCGGGTTGGAGCACGGATTCAGAGAATCTCAGAGGCCTGATCGAATCTCGCCCACACCCGCCTCGTGGCGTCGGGCTCCGACCCAGTTCCCGGTATCTGGCTCACGTTCTGCTAAATAAAACGGAGCAGAGGTCGTTCGCAACCTCCGCTCCGTTCGGACTCATTTCGCGCCAGCCGGGGACCTCAGGCAAAGAGACCCCTTTTGTCTCTAGCTGACCCGCTATATCGACCCCTGACCTTACTACGGGCAGCTGTAGCCGGTCGGCGGCGTGTACGGGCTTGGCACAGTGCCGTCGAAAACGTCGACAGCGAACGTGTTAAGAGCACAGCCGGCCAAATTAGCATTCGTGGCCGCCTGTAATGCCGAAGAGTTCGCAGCGTTGGCCGCCGAAGTTGCCGCCTGTGCGTCCGTGTCTGCAGCGCTGGCCGCAGAATCAGCTGCTTCGGCAGCCGTCTTGGCGTCGTTGGCACGGGAAATCCCGATGCCGGCCAGAATGGCAGCCACCGCGCCAGCGGCGAGAGCTCCGACGTCCAGAATCTCGTCGGTGTTGCCTCCCAGTTTCTGTGACCCGCCCGTCTGTGGAGCCGGGGTGCGTGCGGTCGTCGTGTTCAGCGTAACGGTCTTACCTTGGGCAACATCGAGCGTCCGGCCAGCGCCGGCCACCTTCAGTGAGCCCTGCTTCGAGGTCACCACCACCACGCCGTTCAGCATGGCCACTTCGCCCAGCGTCTTATAGCCCGCCGAAGAGGTGATCTCGTAGTCGCCCGCCTTTACGGTCAACCCCGTCCGGGCGTCCGCCTGATACATGGAGACGTTGCCGTGCCCCAGCACAACCTCAACCGCGTTCGCTTCCCGCAGGAACGAAGCTTCCGTTTCGCGGCCGAGCGCCATGCGGTTGCCGTTGTCAAGGGCGATGACCGCCGCCCCATCTTTTACTTGAAGGCTGTCACCACTGAAGATGACTGTGTTCGGCGCCAGTGCCTGACCGCCTACCGTGGCATTCAAGCTTCCCGCAACAGAACCGATAACCGCCGAACCGGCATACACCGGAGCTGCTGCCATCACTCCCAACAAGAGAAGCATGATCAGAGTCCGTAATGTGAATTCCTTCGTCGACATGCTCTAGTCTCCTTTTTGAAGATTCGGGCACTCGCAAGCTCCACCCGAACTTAAATGCCCCCTTGCCCAAGGTCCTAGGTAGTTTATGTTCGGTTTCCGGCGCTTGTCAAGTACCCTTTTCAAGAAATATTTGATTCCTTGTGCGCGCCTCAAGTCGTCAACGTTTGGGCCGCCATCAGCCATTCGTGCAACTCCAGCCGTCGGGCGCCCTGGCTCACGTAAGGGTCGCTTTCCGCGAGCGTGGTCGCCGCCTGCAGCGATTCCGCCCGATAGATTACCAATCCTCCGCTGCCGTTGGCAAATGGACCGCGAGCAAAAATGCGGCCTTGCGCCTCCTGCCCCTTCAGAAAGTCAAGATGCTGCGGACGCAGCGTGACATTCTTTTCTTGATCAAGCACACGCGATATGGCGACAAAATACTTCATTGACGTGAATCCTCGACCCCTAAGCACCTGCGCTCAGACCGGCAGATCGATGGTGGGCAGGAGTTGCGGCGCGCGCCGGAAACGGGTCGCCTGCTCAAAGGCGTAAGCGGTCCGAATCAAGATGGGCTCGCTGTACGCACGGCCGAAGAATGAAATGCCGACGGGCAACCCATGCACGAAGCCGGCCGGCACGTTGATGTTCGGATATCCGGCCACGGCCGCCGGGGTCGAACTTCCGCCGGAATCATGGTCGCCGTCGATCAGATCGGTAATCCAGGCCGGACCTGACGTTGGCGCCACCAGGGCGTCGAGCTGGAATTTGTCCATCACCGCATCGATCCCTTCTGTGCGGGATTGCTTCACATCATTCGCGAGAGCATCCAGATAAGCCTTTTCCGTGAGCGGCCCTTTGGCCTCCGCCTTAATAAAGATGTCCTGGCCGAAGTAAGGCATCTCGCGATCGCGATTCTTCTCGTTGAAGGCGATGATCTCCGCCAGCGTGTGCACGGGTGCGCCTGGGCCGAGCCCGTCGAGATACCTGTTGAGGTCGGCTTTCAGCTCGTAAAGCAGAACCTCGAACTCAGAGTCGCCGAATTTCCCGAAGCTCGGAATGTCGGCCGGATCGATCAGAATCGCGCCATGGCCCTTGAGAACGGCGAGCGCACCCTCCATAAGCTGGTCCACCGCGTCGTTAATGCCGAAGAATTTGCGCGCCACGCCGATGCGCGTGCCGCTTAAGCCCTTGGGGTCGAGAAATCGCGTGTAGTCAGACTCTGCCCGGCCCTGGCCGGCGGCGGACGCGCTATCGTCCGGATCGATTCCCGCGAGCGCCCCGAGCAGAATCGCCGCATCCTCCACCGTCCGCGCCATGGGTCCGGCGGTGTCCTGGGTGTGCGAGATCGGGATAATGCCACTGCGGCTCACGAGTCCAACGGAGGGCTTGATGCCCACCAGGCCGTTTACCGACGATGGGCAGACCACCGAACCGTCCGTCTCAGTGCCAACCGCCGCGGCACAGAGATTCGCCGAAGCTGCCGCGCCCGAGCCTGAGCTCGAGCCGCATGCGTTTCGGTCCAGCGCGTAGGGGTTGCGCGTGAGGCCTCCACGTCCGCTCCAACCGCTGGTAGAGTGACTGGAACGGATATTCGCCCACTCACTCAAGTTGGTCTTGCCGAGGATCACCGCGCCGGATTCGCGCAGGCGCCGGGCAACGAAGGAATCCCGTGGAGGCCTGGACCCCACCAGCGCCAGCGACCCGGCGGTGGTCATCATGCGATCGGCGGTGGCGATGTTGTCTTTGATGAGCACCGGAATCCCGTGCATCGGGCCCCGCGGCCCGCGCTCGCGCCGCTCGCGGTCCAGGTTTTGAGCGACATCCAGCGCGTCGGGATTCAACTCGATGATCGAGTTCAGCCCCGTCCCCTTGCCAGGCCGGTCAACCTTTCCAATGCGCTCCAGATATTTTTCGGCGATGGACCGCGCGGTGAATCTCCCCGACTTCATCCCGTCCTCGAGCTCCCGAATGGTGGCCTCCTCCAGCTCAAAGGCGGGCGGCGCAGCCGAGACCTCCGGCTTGGGCTCCGCGATGCCACGAACGTGCGCGGCTGCCAGGGTAACCGGCGCCACGCTGAGAAATCGCCTGCGACTTAAGTCGTCAAAACCCATACGAGGGTCCTCAAATGCCACCCGCGCTTGCACATGGCGAGTCGGGCGGCCATTGTACCCCAAAATACGTCTCCAATCCGTTCTCTCGTGTTTTCAAGGAATTCGGGTCCGTGCAAGGCTGGCCTTCCGGGTCGAAACGGCAGTCCGAACATCTTCCCACGGAGGCAGCAAAAGCCAATCCGCATATGTCGCTGATTCTGAACAACATTCCAGCTTGGATCGTATGCCATGTTTCGGTTCGGGTTTGAAGGGCGCCGGCCTCCGCCGACAGGCGATGGTCAACGAGGACGTCGGGCTCTGGCTGGCAACGCAGGTCCACCTGAGTACCGATGATATATATACTCTCTGTGTATAACAAAGCGATCAAAATTCTCTGTGCAACCTGCGATCAAACGGACGTTCATAATGGTGAGCGCGGAATTTGCGACTCTCGAGGAGGCTTTCATGTTCGCTCAACGCTCGTATTCTTCCGCCGCACGGTTCTCCGGAAGCGTGTTGGTCGCGATTCTGGCGCTGGTCGCGGTGCCCGCGGGCCGGTCAGCCGCCCAGGACGTTACCGAAGCCGGGGCCCAAGCCGATGACTTGGCCGGTGCCCGGGCCGCACGCCCTACCGTTGTCACGGCCACGGTCGACGACCAGAAAGAGGTTGCAGTCACGGTCTACAACCAGAACCTGGGACTCGTCCGGGACGTGCGCCGGCTCCAGCTTCCGGCGGGAGACTTCGACCTGCGCTTCATGGACATTGCGGCCAGAATAAACCCTGCCACCGTACACATTGTCTCGGAGACCGCGCCGCATGATCTCGAGGTGCTCGAGCAGAACTACGAATATGATCTGCTCAGCCCGGACAAGCTGCTCAACAAGTATGTCGGCCGCGAGGTAACGCTGGTCCAACTGCAGACCGAGAACAATTCCACGCGCGAGGTCAACATCAAGGCTACGCTACTGTCCGACAATGACAACCACCCGGTGTGGAAGGTGGGCGACCAGATCGCGACGGGGATCGGCCGGGACCACATCATCTTTCCCGACCTGCCGGCGAACCTTTACAGCAAGCCTACGCTGATCTGGCTGCTGTCGAATCGGCACACGGGAACGCAGACCGTCGAAGCGTCGTACCTGACCAACGACATGAACTGGTCGGCTGATTACGTCCTAAGTCTGGCCAACACGGAGAAAACCGCCGACCTGAATGGCTGGGTGACCGTGGTCAACAACTCCGGGACCGAGTTCCGCAACGCCCAGCTTCAGCTCGTGGCTGGGGCAGTTAACGTGGTGCAGACGCAAGCTGCGATAGGTGGCCGGGCGTTTGCGATGAAGGCCGTGCCCGCACCGCCCCAGCCCCAGTTCGCACAGGAGAATATTTCCGAATACCACCTTTATACGCTCGATCGCCGCACCACATTGCAGGACAACGAATCGAAACAGATCAGCCTGCTCGAGGCCGCCCGGTTCCCTGTCGAAAAGGACTATGAGGTGAACGGGCAGAGCTACTACTACCAGAACGCCATTGCTCCCGGCGCGCCCGCCAAGGACCCGGTCGAGGTGCACCTGAAGTTCAAGAACGCCCAGGCCAACTCGCTCGGCATGCCGCTGCCGGCAGGTACGGTGCGCGTTTACCAGTCGGATTCCAAGGGCCGCGCGCAGTTCGTGGGCGAAGACCACATTGACCATACGCCCAAAGACGAAAAGCTCGACCTGCACATCGGCAACGCCTTCGACATCGTGGAGGAGCGCAAGCAGACCGACTATCAGAAGATCGACCGGCATACTACGGAGACGGCTTTCGAGATCCGGCTGCGCAACCACAAGGCGGAAGCGGTCACCGTGGAAGTCAACGAGCCCATCGGCGGCGACTGGACGATCACGGAGCCGAGCTTCAAGTATGAGAAGACGTCCGCGTCCTCGGCGCGCTTCAACGTGCCGGTTGCCGCGGATGGAGAGGCGGTGCTCACGTACCGGGTGCGGGTGAAGTGGTGAAATGGGAATGGGCCATTGAGTCATTGACTCATTGAAGGAATGGACCGTTGAAGGATCGAGACGGCGGAACTATGACTTTGGGCGGTCAATGAATCAATGAGTCAATTCAAGGGATGAGCATGCAGTCCCCGTAGCTATAGAACCGGTACCGTTGCTCGACGGCGTGCCGGTAAGCTTCCAGGACGAATTCGCGCCCGGCGAAGGCTGCCACGAGCATAAGGAGGGTTGAACGTGGCAGATGAAAATTGGTCAAAAGCGCGCCCACTACGCGAAATTCGAATCCCGGATAGATGAACAGGTCCGTCTCTCCGCGGCCCGATTCGATCTGCGCGACGCCTGCCTTTCCCTCGCTTTGGCGGATGGCGACTGCGCGCGCCGCGTGTTCAAGCGCGCGCACGCAAGTAGTTCCCACAGCCACCACCCGCCGGCCTCCCGAAAGAGCCCGATTGATACGGTCGGCGGCTCCTCGGCTGATCTCGAAGGCTTCCGGGTCCATGCGATGCTCTTCGACCCGTTCCGCCTGCACGGGACGGAACGTCCCCGGACCCACGTGCAGCGTGATCTCGGCCGTCTCAACGTCGCGCGCGGCGAGAGCAGCCAGAATCTGCGGCGTGAAGTGCAGACCCGCCGTGGGCGCCGCGACGGCGCCGCGCGCTTTGGCGTATACGGTCTGATAGGTCTCGCGATCCCGTCCGTCATCCGCGCGATGGATGTAGGGCGGCAAGGGCACGTGCCCGAGGCGATCGATAGCCTCGTCGATGACCTCCCTGACGCCTCGGTCCGGCGTTACCTCGCGTGTTGCCCGATGGCAGTCCGCCTGCGGAATCAGGCGCACGCGGCGCAATCCGCGCTCGCCGCGATCCAGAACCTCAGCCACGAGTTCGCCGTCGCCGAACACCAGTTCTTCGCCGGTGCGAATCCTGCGCCCGGGATGCACCAGGCCCTGCCACACGTCGTCGCTCTCGCGGCGTGTCAGCAACAGTTCGACCTCCCCCGTCAAATGTTCGCGCACCGCGGGATTACCTTTCCCGATCGGCTGTGCTCGTGTTCCGCGCCGCCGCCCGAGCAACCGTGCCGGGAACACCCGGGTGTTGTTGAGAACCAGCAGGTCGCCCTTCTGAAGCAGATCCGGAAGGTCAGCGAAACGGCGATCCTCGAGGCTCCGCACCGCACGATCCAACACGAGCAGGCGCGAAGAGGCGCGGTCCGCGAGCGGCTGCTGCGCGATCAGGTCCGGCGGGAGGTCGTAATCAAACTCGTGAAGTCGCATGAACGGTCGACGGCGCCGGCAGTCTTCAACCCCGACTGCGCGAGCCCCGGCTGCGCGCCCTCTAAAACCTATTATCCGCCAGCCAGGCGTGCGAGCATGCGGGGATCACGCCCTATGATAAGGTCAACAATGTGAGCGACCCCACCGTCACCATCAGCGATCGCGGCGCGGATCGGATTCTGAGCGGCCACCTCTGGGTCTATCGGGCGGACGTGATCAACGCAGCGAAGGCCCAACCGGGTGCGCTCGTGCGGATCGAGGACCGGCGCAAGCGATATCTGGGCCAGGCGCTCTACAGCAGCAGATCGCAGATCGCCCTGCGACTGCTCGCTCGCGAGCGCCGGCCTTTCGACCGCGCCTTCCTGGCTGAGCGCATCGCCGCCGCCGCGCGCTACCGCGAATTGGTGGCGCCGGGCGCGGGAGCCTGCCGCCTGGTGTCGAGCGAAGGCGACCTGCTGCCCTCGCTCACCATCGACCGTTATGGCGACTGCTACGTGATGCAGACCCTGAGCCAGGGCATGGATCGTCTGAAGGCGACGCTGGTGGAGATTCTTCAGACGCAATTTTCGCCGCGCAGCATTCTGGAGCGTAACGATTCTCCCGTGCGCGCTCTCGAAGACCTGCCCGAGGTCAAAGGCGTGATCAGCGGCGAGGACGTCCGCGAAGTGGCAGCGGAAGACAATGGAGTCCGGCTTGTTTACGACCTTCTGGGCGGGCAGAAGACCGGTGGGTACCTCGATCAGCGCGAGAATCGCGCCGCCGCCCTCGGCTACGCGCGCGGCCGATTGCTCGATTGCTTTACCTACACGGGCGGGTTCGCGGTCACCCTGGCCCGCGCTTCAGCTTCGGTCCTGGCCCTGGACAGTTCCGCGGACGCCCTGGCCACGGCCCGGCGCAATCAGGAAATGAACGGTCTTTCGAACATCGAGTGGCGCGAGGCCAACTGCTTCGACTATCTGAAGGCGGCCGACCAGGCCGGCGAGCGCTTCGACACCGTGGTGCTCGATCCTCCCGCCTTCGCGCGTCACAAGTCGGACCTCGAAGGCGCCCTGCGCGGCTACAAGGAACTGAACCTGCGGGCGTTGAAGATTTTGAACCCGGGCGGGTTCCTCGTCACCTGCTCGTGTTCGTTCCACGTGAGCGAAGCGGATTTCCTGGAAAGTGTGGCCAACGCCGCGCTCGACTCCCATCGTTCCGTGCAGATCGCCGAGCGGCGCACGCAATCGAGAGATCATCCCATCCTGCTGACAATGCCCGAAACGCACTACCTGAAGTGCCTGGTTCTGCGCGTGGCCGATTGAGCGCGGTTGCCGGCGGCGACGAACGTTACACGGAACGCGTCCGGTGCTAACATTCTTGCGAGGATCACTCGACATGAAAATCCAGCACCCTCGGCGATCGAGGAGCGCGAGAGCCGTCACGGCGGCCTTCACAGGAAGCCTCGCGCTCGGCCTGCTCGCCCTCGCCCGCGATGCGACGCCGTCCCGGACGTTGCGCGCCGACGATAATGCCCAGTCCGCATTCACCGCGCAGCAGTTCCTCGAGCCCATCAAGTACCTCTCGAGCGATGCGCTTCAGGGGCGCGGCAATGGAACCTCGGAGCTGGACGAGGCGGCGCAGTATATCGCCGATCATTTCCGCGCGGACGGCCTCAAGCCTGCGGGCGACGACGGCGGCTATCTGCAGCACTTCCAGGTCACGGTCGGAGCGCGCCTCGGCACCGGTAATTCCTTGGCGGCGGACGCGAGCGGGGCGAATCAGGCGCTGGTGCTCAACCAGGACTACATCCCGCTGAGCTTCTCCGATGACGGACGCTTCAGCGCGGCCGTGGTGTTCGCCGGCTACGGCATTACGGAGCCCGAGCACCACTACGATGACTACCAGGGAGTGGACGCGAAGGGCAAATTTGTTCTGGTCCTGCGGCATGAACCGCAGGAGAGTAAGCCCCAGATGTGGTTGACGACTCACTCCGGCCTGGCCGACAAGGTGATCAACGCGCGCAACCACGGCGCCGTAGGCATGCTGCTGGTGAACGACACGGCCAACCATCCGGGCGAACCCGACAGCCTGATCAAGTTCGGCGAACTGGCGGGTCCCGAAGAGCTGAGGATCGCCGCCCTGCAGGTCACCACATCCATCGCGAACCAGTGGCTCAAGCCCAGCGGCCACACGCTCGAGGGTCTCTCGAGCGCCATCGATAAAGACCTGTCCAACCACTCCTTCGCGCTCGATCCCACTTTGAATCTGAGCTTGACGGTGGACGTGGAGCGCATCCGCAAGACGGAATCGAACGTGATTGCGATGCTCGCGGGCAGCGACCCGGGCCTCGCTTCTCAATGCCTGGTGATCGGGGCGCACTACGATCATCTGGGGCTTGGAGACCAGCATTCGCTCGCGCCCAGCCAAATCGGCCAGATCCACCACGGCGCGGACGACAACGCCTCCGGCACGTCAGCCGTGCTCGAAATCGCGTCCTATTTTGCCCATCGCAATCCGCTGCCGCGTCACACCGTGATGTTCGTGAGCTTCGCGGGCGAAGAACTCGGCCTGCTCGGATCGAGCTATTACGCCGGGCATCCGCCGGCGGCCTGTCCCATGACCGCGACCGCGGCCATGATCAATATGGATATGGTGGGCCGCATTCGCGATAACCGCCTTTATGTAGGCGGCACAGGCACGTCCCCGGGCTTCGAGAAGCTGGTGGAGGGCGCAAATCAGTCGGATTCCGCCGCCCGCTTCGCAATCAGCTATTCGGCCTCGGGCTACGGAGCGAGCGACCACACCTCGTTCACGATCCAGAGCGTTCCAGTGCTGTTTTTCTTCTCCGGCCTGCATTCCGACTATCACAAGCCGTCCGATACCTGGGATAAGATCGACGCCGCTGCCGGCGCGCGCGTTGCCGAGCTCGTGGCCGATACCGCGGTAGCGCTCGACGCGCTGAACGAGAAGCCGCAGTATGTCCGCGTGGCCGAGCCCACGCCTTCGGCGGCGGGCGGCGGCAGCGGCTACGGACCCTACTTCGGGTCCATTCCCGACTTCGGCCAGGTCGAGCACGGCGGCGTGAAGTTTGGAGATGTTCGCGACGGAAGTCCGGCAGCCAAGGCGGGATTCAAGGCCGGCGACGTCCTGATCGACTTCGGCGGCATGAAGATCGACAACCTCTACGACTTCACTTACGCTCTGCGCGCGCACAAGCCCGGCGACAAGGTCCTGGTGACGGTGATGCGTGGCGGCCAGAAGGTGACGAGCGAAGTGACGCTCGAAGTGCGCAAGTGAAGGGCGCGCGCCCCGGACGCTTCGCAGCAATGATCGAATTACAGGCCCAGTGGACATGGGAAGATCTCTCCCGGCTCGGATTGCTTTAGGCGCCGTGCTCGCCGCCTCTCCCGGAGTAAGCGGGGACAAAGCGCCGGGCGCGCCCGGGCTGACGGTGTCGCTTGCTGTCGAGCAGCAGACCATCGTCCAGCCCTTTCCGGCGCGCGTGATGCTTCGATTTCATAACACCGGCGCGAAGCCCCTGTGGCTTTACCGTCACGTTCGCGATCCTATGGACCGAGCGCGGTCTGCCGAGTCGGGGGAGGGCGGGCCAAGCTCCACAAACGGCGGATCACGCCTGGTGGTTCACTTGGAGCGCGCTCAAGCTCCGGAATGGAGCGAGCCGCCCCGCGGCACGGTGATGGCAAGTGTGGGCATGCCGCATCCTAACCTGGCGGCGGTCGACCCCGGCAGCGAGACCACCGAGGGCGCCGTGGTCGCGCTCGATCCCGGCTTTGTATCGCATGACGGGCGTGCGGAGCCCGTGTGGGGCCGGTACCAGTTCTCGGTGAGCTATCAGGCCAGTTATTCCAACGGGGATGCGCTCGCGCGCGATCTCGGCGTCGACATCTGGCAGGGCGAAGCGGTCAGCAACACTATTGACGTCGATCTCGAACCGGCGCCCGCCTCGGCGAGCGGCGCCCTCTCCGTCCAGGTAACGGATCGTGAGGGGCATCCGCAAGCCGGAGTGCTGGTCTCGCTGAGCGACCACCAGAGCCACGTCCTGAACCAGGTCATCGTGGGCCCGGAAGGCGAGGTCTCATTCGAGCGCCTGCCGCCCGGCACTTACTGGATCACCGCGCGCCGCCTCGACGCTACGTCGGAAACCGCGATCTACGAGCATGTCGATCTCGGGACCGGCGCGAGCTCGAGGGTCCACCTGGTGATGCTCGAGCCCGAGCTTTACCAGGGAAAGCAGTTCTGGCACAAGCCCGTGCTGCTGCGGGTGACGAATAACGCGGGCGAGGCCCTCGATGGTGTTGAAATCGACGTTCTGAAGACGAACGGCGATGTGGAGGAGACCGTGCGAGGTGAAACCGATTCAAACGGCACGGCCACCCTTGACTTGATCCCGGGACGCAGTTACGTCACGCTGAAGCATCGCAAATGCCAGAAAACCGAGAACCGCCTGGACGTAGCGGAAGGCGACGGCATCGACGGTGAGGCTCTGGAAATGGACTGCAAAACATAATGAGAGGACGCGCGAAGGGGGTTGTGGCCGAGCTATGAAGGATACGCACGCACTCCGTTTCAGCCCGGCCGCGTTCGCGGTCGCGGTGGCGCTCGGGGCGATGCTCGCCTCGATCGCCCATCTGAGCAAGGCCGGAGAACTCCGCCAGCAAGCCGGCAAACCTGCGCCGACCGCACAGGCGGGCAGCAGCTCAAGCGGACTCGGCGGCGTGGGGCCGCAAGTCCACGGGACGACGGACGACCCCTTGCGCGATCCGCGCGAAGTGCACCTGCGGAACGTCCGGCAGCTCACCTCCGGCGGCCAGAATGCCGAGGCTTATTTCAGCTATGACGGCCGGCGCCTGATCTTTCAATCGACGCGCCCGCCTTACGAGTGCGATCAGATGTTCGTGATGAACACCGACGGGTCCGACGTTCACCTGGTCTCCACCGGAAAGGGCCGCACCACCTGTGGCTTCTTCTTCCCGGACGGTGAGCACATTCTCTACGCCTCCACGCATGAGACGGATCCGGCTTGCCCGCCGCGCCCCGACTACTCGAAGGGCTACGTTTGGGGCGTGTACTCGTCCTATCGCATTTATTACGCCACGGCGACGGGTAAGATCCTGAAGAACCTCACGCCCTGGAAAGGGTACAACGCCGAGGCCACGCTCTCCGCCGACGGGCGCAAGATCGTGTTCACCTCTTCGCGCGACGGCGATCTCGATATCTACACAATGAACCCGGACGGCACCGGCGGGCGGCAGCTCACGCACCAGCTCGGGTACGACGGCGGACCCGCGTTCTCGCCGGACGGGCAATGGATCGTGTACCGCGCCCACCATCCTCAGGGCGCTGACGAAGTCGCGCGCTATCGATCGCTGCTCGAGAAAGACCTGGTCTCGCCGCTCGAGATGGATCTCTACGTGATGCGGGCCGACGGCTCCGACCAACAACAGATCACGCGCCTGGCGGGGGCGAGTTTCGCGCCCGCCTTTTACCCCGACAGCCGGCAAATCATCTTCTCGTCGAACTACCAGGCGCCGACCACGAGTGAGTTCGAGCTCTACACGATCGACCGCAGCGGCAGCGGACTTGAGCCCGTCACCTTCGTCGGCGGGTTCAATGCCTTTCCCATGTTCTCGCCGGACGGCAAGAAACTGGCGTTCATCTCCAATCGAAACGCCAAGGCGCCGCACGAAATCAACGTCTTCATCGCCGATTGGGTGAATTGATGCGGAGGTCCGCCGAGGCTGAGGCCGCAGCCTGGCGCGGCCTGGCGGTGCGGCCGGCGAGAATCGAAGACGCCGGAGCGATGGCCCCGCTCTCGGTGCAGCTCGGCTACGTGTCATCGCGCCGGGAGGTCGAACGGCGTCTGGCGCCTCTGCTTGTTCAACCGGAGCATACCGTGCTGGTTGCCGAGGTCGGGGACTCTATCGTCCCGGCCGCGCCCGCAAGCCCCAAGATCGTGGCCTGGATTCATGCTTTCGTGAAGCGCACCGTCGAGAGTGATCCCGCTGTCGAAATCGGCGGGCTGGTGGTGGACGAGGCGTGGCGAAGGCTCCGCGTCGGCCGATTGCTGATGGAGCACGCGGAGCGATGGGCGCGCACGGTGGCCTGCACCACAGTTACGGTTCGCTCCAGCATGACCCGTCGCGCCGCGCACGCCTTCTACCAGAGCCTGGGCTACACGATGGTGAAGCGGCAGAAGGTGTTCCGGAAAACCCTTGAGCGTTGAAGACGCCTAACACCGTAGAGAGGCGCAGCGGCGGGCCGGGGAGGGATCGTGCCTGAAGTGAAAGCAAACAGGGTCGCACTTGTCACCGGCGGCGGCTCCGGGATCGGACGCGCGGCGGCCCTCGCGTTCGCGCGGCGCGGAGAGCGGGTGGCGATCGCCGGCCGCCGCTTGACGGAAGGCGAGGAGACTGCCCGCCTAGCGCGCGACGCCGGCGGCGATGCGGTCTTCTTTCAGGCCGACGTCACCGTGCCGGCGGAGGTCGAGTCTCTGGTCGCGCGCACCGTGGGGCGCTGGGGACGCCTGGACTACGCTTTCAACAACGCCGGCATCACCGGCGAGATGGCGCGCACCGCCGAGTGTACGGAAGAGAACTGGGACCGCACGCTCAGCGTGAATCTCACCGCCGTTTGGCTCTCGATGAAACACGAAATCCGCCAGATGCTGAAGCAGGCGAGCGGCGTAATCGTGAACAACGCCTCGACCGCCGGTCTCGTGGGAATGCGCGGCGGCCCGGCCTACTCGGCGTCCAAAGGCGGCGTAATCCAGTTGACGCGCACCGCGGCGCTCGAATATGCGAAGTCCGGCCTGCGGGTGAACGCAGTCTGCCCGGGATTCATCGAGACGCCGATGACCGAGGCCCACTCCCGCTTGAATCCCGATCTCGAGCCCTGGATCCGCAGGATCCAGCCGATGGGGCGCCTCGGAACGGCTGACGAAGTCGCGGAGGCGGTGCTTTGGCTCTGCTCGGACGCCGCTTCGTTCATCACCGGTCATGCGCTGGTCATTGACGGCGGAATGGTGGCGCAGTAGACCGAAGCACGGCCGAGGGACCTTCGCTCGCAGCACCAAGCCACTTGCTGAAAAAGTCCGCCACCCGGCTGACATATGCGTCCCTGCCGGCTGCGTAGGCCCCGGCGTGCCCCGCTTGCGGCACGATCCAGACTTCGGCCGCCGGGTCGGCCGCCTGAAGGTCTTGCGCGTCCCGCGTGGGAATCAGTCCATCGACCTTGCCGTGCACGATCAGTACGGGACGCGGCGCGATGCGGCCGATCTGGTCGGCGGGGCTGATGGTCCTGATGTCGTAGTGCTCGATCCAGCGGCCCGCGAGCAAGGTGCCCGGCAGAAAGAAGTCCGGCAGATGGCTCGCGTCGCTCCAGTTCCGCTGGATGATCGGGAAGACGGCGGCGTAGCTGCTGTCCTCCACCAGCGCGCCGATGTCCGGATCGGCCGCGGTCGCATAAATGCCCGCGGCGGCGCCAAGCGAAATGCCCAGCACGCCGATGCTGCCGGGGCGGAATCCCTGAGCCTTCAGCCAGTCGGCGCCGCCCTCCACGTCACGCCCTTCGTCGGGCCCGAAGCTGAAGCGTCCGGCGTCGCTCTGACCGTGCCCGCGCAAATCCAGCATGAGGACGTTGAACCCGCCGCGTTCGAGAGCGGCGGCCAGCTCCGGAAAAAGCCCGTTCAGTTCGTCGCTGCGGCTCCCGTCCTTGCCGTGAACCAGGATCAGCGCACGGTCGCTGCCCGTCGCGGGGAGCAGCCATCCCGCAAGCCGAACGTCGCCGCCACGCGCGGTAAAACGGACCTCGCGATAGGCCGCGCCGTACCGTCCGGGGTTGTTTTGGGGATTGAAATGCCGTTCGGGCCTGGACATCACGAAGAACGCCGCCACACAAACCACGGCGTAGAGCGCTACAGCCGCGAAAGGCAGGCTGATCAGCGGCCAGACCCGGGGCCCGGACCTGCGACGGCGGCGCCGAACGCGCGCCACCCGAGTCTCCGATGTGGGCGAAAGGGTCTCCACTGGGCTGGCAGGAGGAAGGTTGCAACCGGCGCCGCGCCCCCTGACGCATCCGCCCGACAACAAGTACGGATTACTTCAGACTATCCATCACTTCATCGAGCACGCTTTGGGGGGGCCGCACTTTCGACTCCGGCAGCGTGGCCAGCGGCTCATCGACGATGTTCAGCAGGTCGATGAAGCTCGGCTGCTCAGTGTTCACGTAGAAAAGGCCCGTGATCACTTCCCCCTTCTCATGAGCTTCGGTCATCACGCGCAGAGCTTCGAGTTTCTTCGTCGGATCGTAGGTGCGGTCGAGCTTTTTCAGCAGCAGGCGTGAGCCGTCGTGCAGCGTGACTTCTGTCGTGGATCCCGGATCGTAGTCCACCGTGATGTCGCCGAAGAACGGCACGAAGCTAATGTCGCCCAGGGGCTCGTCATGATCCTTCACGTAGCTGTAGCTCTTGGTGGAGCCCTCGTGGTCGTTAAACGTCACGCACGGGGAGATGACGTCAAGCATGGCCGTGCCGCGATGCGCGATGGCGCCTTCGAGCAGTGCCAGAAGCTGCTTCTTATCGCCCGAAAACGAGCGCGCCACGTAGGTCGCGCCCAACTCGACAGCAAGAGCGCAGGTGTCGATGGGCGGCAGGTCGTTCACCACGCCGTTCTTCAGCACGCTCCCGCGATCGGCAGTCGCGGAAAATTGGCCCTTGGTGAGACCGTAGCAGCCGTTGTCTTCGATGATGTAGATCAACGGCAGATTACGGCGCATGAGGTGAATGAACTGGCCGATACCGATGGAGGCGGTATCGCCGTCGCCGCTGACTCCGATGCCGAGCAGCGTCCGGTTCGCCAGCAGCGTTCCGGTGGCCACCGAGGGCATACGCCCGTGCACCGCGTTGAATCCGTGCGTGCTGCCCATAAAATACGCCGGACTCTTCGAGGAGCATCCGATGCCCGAGAGCTTGGCCACGCGATGCGGCTCAATGCCCATCTCGTAGAAAGCCTCGATGATGCGCTCGGTGATGGCGTTGTGGCCGCAGCCGGCGCAGAGCGTGCTCCGGCTGCCCTTGTACGCAGCCGGCTCGAGGCCGATTCGATTGGTCTTTCGCGGTGGAAGCGTCGTGGTGGTGGCCATATTAGTTCCCCACCTCCTGAGTCATGATGGAATCCGTGATGCTGCGGGCGTCAATCGGCAGCCCTTCGTAGTGAAGCACGCTGCGCAGACGGCTGATTTCGTCCGCGGCGAGCGACAGGCGCAACAGGCCCGCCAACTGCGCGTCGCGATTCTGCTCGACCACGTAGACGCGGTGGTGGGCGCGCACGAAAGCCGCCACCTCGTCGGTAAAAGGAAACGCCCGGATGCGGCAATAGTCGATCTCAACCCCAAACTCGCGCGCCAGTTGGTCGCGGCACTCGATCGCCGCCCAGTGCGTGGTGCCATAGGCGATCACGCCCACTTCGTTTCCCGCCTGCTCGATCACCGGGCCCGGCGCCATGCGGCGCGCGGTTTCGAACTTGCGCTGCAAGCGGTCCATGTTGCGGACGTAGAGTTCGCCCTTTTCGGTGTAGAGCGCGTCCTCATTGTGGCCGCTGCCGCGCGTAAAGTAGCCGGCTGCCGGATGGTTGGTGCCCGGCAGAGTGCGGTAGCCTACGCCGTCGCCTTCCACGTCCTTATAGCGCCGGAAGCTGCCCATGCGCTTCAGATCCTCCGCGTCCAGCACCTTGCCGCGACGCATCGGTTTGTCGGGATAGGGGAACGGGTCTGACATCCAGTAGTTCATGCCGAGATCGAGATCGCTCATCACAAACACAGGCGTTTGCAATTCCTCGGCAAGGTCAAAGGCATCGATCGCCATGCTGTAGCACTCGCCGATCGACGCGGGAAACAGCAGCGGATGCTTGGTGTCGCCGTGCGAGAGTAGCGCCGTCGAGAGGATGTCGCCTTGCGCCGTGCGCGTCGGCAAGCCCGTGGACGGTCCCACGCGCTGAATGTCGAAGATCACGCCAGGCACCTCGGCGTAGTAGCCGAGACCGACAAACTCGGACATCAACGAAATGCCGGGCCCGGCCGTGGACGTCATGGCGCGCGCGCCCGCCCAGCCCGCGCCCACCACCATGCCGATGGCCGCCAGCTCATCTTCGGCCTGGACGATGGCGAACGTCGCCTTTCCCGTTTCCGGGTCCATGCGGTAACGCTTCATGTAGGTGATCAGCGTCTCGCAGAGCGACGACGACGGCGTAATGGGGTACCAGGTCACGACCGTGACGCCCGCCATCATACAACCGAGCGCCGCCGCCGCATTGCCCTCCATCAGGATCTTGCCCGCGTTGGCGTTCATGCGCTCCACGAGGAAACGGTCGCGCTTTTCGAGATTCTTCTCGGCGAATTCGTATCCGGCCAGCACCGCCTTGAAATTCAGGTCTGCAGCCTTAACCTTCTTTTTGAACTGCTTGCGCAGAGCGCGCTCGACCTCGCCCATGTCCATCTGGAGCAGGCGCGCGACGACGCCCACATAAATCATGTTGCGCACCAGCTTGCGGAGCTTGGCATCGGGGCACACCGGGGCCACAAGCTGGTCAAAGGGCACCGGGTAGAAGCTCAAGTCGTCGCGCAGGCGCTTCAGGTTGAGCTTTTCGTCGTAGACGCAGGCCGCGCCCGGCTCGAGCGAGCGCACGTCCTCTTCTCCGGTCTCGGCGTTCATCGCCACCAGGAAGTCGATCTCTTTGCGCCGCGCGATCCAGCCATGCTTGGAAGCGCGAATGGTGAACCAGGTCGGCAGCCCTTCAATGTTCGAGGGAAACAGGTTCTTGCCCGATATCGGAATGCCCATCTGAAACAGGGCCCGCAGCAGCACCATGTTGGAGCTCTGGCTGCCCGAGCCATTGACGGTGGCCACCTGGATGCTCAGGTCGTTTACCACCCGGTCGGGTTGCTGCGCGACCTCGCTTTCCGCGGGCGCTACGTGCGTCGTTGCCATGAATCATCCCCTTATGAAAGTCGGAAGCGCTCGGCCGGCGCGCAGCTTCAAGCCCCGCGAAGGCAGGACTGCGCCCTGGCCAGCATCAGTGTCGGCAAGGTTAAGAGGTCGAGACGGACGGCCCCAGCAGGCGGCACTTTCGCTCCCAATCAAGACATTATAACAAACCCGGTTGATCGATGATGGACGATTGTCGATTCTCGAGCCCGGCACTGAATCCGGAATCGGTGAGACATTATTGCATCTTACCTGCGCTGCGCCTCGTTCAGAACGATACGGTGGCAGGCCCCGCGCACGAGCTTATGACGTTGCGCTTAACTCAGGCCCCATTTTATGCGGGTGTACGCGATTTGGAAGCCGTGGCGCTGGGCGTTGCGCTGGGAGCCCCCGCCCGGTTCGGCACAGAACATCGCCAGGTCGCAGCCCGCCCGCACCGCGTAATCGAGGCGGCTTGCAAGCAGGGCGTTTTGCGCTCCTCGCCGTCGCCACTCCGGGATGGTGCTGGCCCCGGTCAGCAACGCCACTCCCTGGTGGGTCGCCAGTGCGCCCGCCGCAACCGGTTGGCCGTCCAATTCGGCAAGGAACAGAATGTTGCCTTCGATGGCCGCCGAGACGGCCGTCAAGTCCCGCATATAATCGGCAAATTCGACGAACTCGCGCCAGCCTTCCGCCATGGTCCGAGCCCAGACATCTTTCTCCTCGGGACCAGCTACGCGCGCTCGCAAGGACCCGTGCTCGACGGAGGGCGAGATCGGCGTCGATGAAAGCACGTCGCCGATTGGCAGAAACAGCACATTCGACAACTCCACGGGCCGGTAGCCGCGTTCGCGCAGCATGGGCAGGAGCGCTTTATCGGCGAGCGGGGATACTTCGTGGAGCACGGGCGCTCCGCGGTCCTTAAAGAATGCTTCCACCCGATCCATGTCGACCGCGGTAGGCATTCGAAACAGGCCAAGTCCGAAGGTTTGCGTGCATGGTGATTGGGGAGCGTCAAACATCGCGTAGGCGCCCGCGATTTCGATCCATTGCGCGCCGGAACCGGGCGCGACGCGTGCGCGGGCCTCGACAAAGCGCGCGTTCGCGGTGCCCTCCGTCCGCTCGAGGCGGCAAGCCAGGGCGTGGTCCACAATCACGACAGAGCGCATCGGGAGTTCAAGGAAACCCGTTCAGGTAGCTAGTTCACGACGAGGGTCAGGACCGCGGTGCTCTGCACGGTGTTTGATCCTGCGGGCGTGGTTCCGGCGACCACAATCGCGTAAGTACCGGGAGATGTGACGGTCGCAACTTTGGGACTGTTCCCTCCGCAAGCGGGCATCGTGAGGGCCGCGAGAAGCAGTGCCGCGGCCACGGCGCATGCCGGCGTCAGTCCCGCACGCTTGCGGCGGGAGACGGCCAAACCCGCGAAGCCCAACGCCAAGATCCACAGCCACAGCGGCCGCAGCCAGATGCCCCCCGGAGGCATTCGCCTTGAACCGCCCGGGGGGACCCGGGACGCCGCAATCGTGGTTACCGTGACGGTGGATGTGGCCGGGCTCGAGCCACTGACCGTGACGGTACTCGGGGCGAAGCTGCAGGCGAGAGTTGGCTGAAGCGCCCCACAACCGAGGGCCACAGTTCCTGAGAAGCCACCGATCGGGGTCACCGAGACGCTGTAGTTGGCGCTTTGGCCGGCTGTAGTGGAATTTGAGGTCGGCGTAAGCGAGACCGAAAAGTCCGCGCCCGTTCCGTTGAGCGCAATCGTTTGCGTGGCCGGATACGCATCGTCATAAATCGTCATCTGGCCCGTCGCCGGTCCCCCGGCGACAGGCGTGAAGTAGACGCTGATCGTGCAGGAGCCGCCGGCGTTCAGCACCGAGGTGACGCAGGTGTTGTTTGAGTTAAAGGGCCCAGTCACGGTGATATTCGCAATCGTCAGCGGCTCGTCCCCCGAACTCGAGACGTACACCGTCTCCTGCGGGCTGGTGGTGCTCACGAGCTGGCTGGGAAAATTCACCGTCGCGGAAGAGAAGGTCAGGGCCGGCCCCATTCCCATGCCCTCGAGGGTCACAGTCTGCGGGCTGTTGCTGGCGCTCGACGTGATGACGACGGTCCCGGTCCCCGTCCCGTAGCTCAAGGGATCGAATGTGACGTAGATGGCGCAGTTCGTACCGGCGGCTACCGTGTTGCCGCAGGTATTCGTCTCGGAAAAATCGGGGCCGAGAACGGACAGGGTCACAATGTTGAGAACCGCGCTGCCGGTATTCGTCAGGGTGATGGTCTGCGGTGCGCTGACCGTGCCCACCGGCTCAGGGGTGAAGGTCAGGCTGGTGGCCGACAGGCTGGACGCCGCGCCACCCGCCTGTCCACCGGCTCGCGCCCCGGACACCGCGAGCAAACAGGCCGCCGCAACGCCGAGTGCCACGGAAACGCTTCGAGTGTGCAAAGAATTCACAATATCTCCGATTTGATCAGGCCGTCGCAGGCGGCGACCCTGTCCAGAAAGTCCGATGCACCTAAAGAGGGTACCGCTGCCTGGCAGTTGAGCTTGGGCCCTTTGAACCACAGATTATAACCTGCCCGCAAGCGCGCGGGCTCTCCAGCTTTGGTGTTATTTGGCAGTAAGCCCGGGAGGAATCGTACCCGGCGGGGAAGCAAGCGTTGACAGCCCCCGCCGCCGGACTCCCTTTCGAACCCTCGCGTTAATAGTTGCAGGGCGAATCCCCTGCCGCGATACAATGGCCTCCTTGCCGGAATCGTTCCGTTCCGGCGGCGGCTGGCCTTATGATTCGAAAATCGGAGAAATCGGTTTCGGCATCCGGACTCTGGCGCTCAGCCTTTAGGGCCGCGAGCGCGGTGCGGATCGCGTCATTAATCGCGATCATCCTTGTGGGGCTGGGCATCTTTGTGGGGCTGCGCGTCGCCTCGGCCCAAACGCCGCACCCGCCGGACTCGGCTGTGATCGAGCGCGGCGGCCAGCAGTATCAACAAAGCTGCGCGTTCTGCCACGGGCCAGACGCGACCGGAGCGCGCGGGCCGGACCTGATCCGTTCGGCGCTGGTGGCTCATGACGTGAACGGCGACCGGATCGGGCCGGTGATCCGCAATGGACGGCCGGACAAGGGCATGCCGCCGCTTGCGCTCAACGACGATCAGATCAAGGCGGTCGCGGCCTTCCTGCACGATCGCGCCCAACAGGCGCTCGAGTCCGCGCGCTTGCCCAAGACCTACGCCCTTGCCGCTTTGCTCACGGGGAACGCCGGGGCCGGCCGGGCTTACTTCGAGGGCGCGGGCGGATGTACGCAGTGTCACTCCCCTTCGGGCGACCTGAAGGGCGTGGCCGGCAAGTACACGCCACTTAATCTCGAAGCGCGCATGCTGTATCCGCGCGCCGGACCGCGCACGGCGACCGTAACCCTCGCCTCGGGCGAACAGGTAACCGGCAAGCTCGAACATCTGGACGAGTTCACCGTGTCTTTGCGCGATTCCTCCGGCTGGTACCGTTCGTTCGCACGCGACCAGGTGAAACTCGAGGTCCACGATCCGCTGGCGGCGCACCGCGAGTTGCTGGGCAAGCTCACCCAGGACGATTTTCATAATCTTTTCGCCTATCTGGAAACGCTAAAGTGACTCCTCTCATGACTCGGCCTCGAAGCAATCTTCATCGAATCGCCCTGTTGTGCTTTTTCGGGGCGGCGCTCCTCGGCCAGCAATGCCTGCGCGGGCTGGCACAGGGACTTGCGCCGGAGGCGCTGCTCAAACCGCCCGCCGACAGTTGGCCGACATTCAACGGTGACTATTCGGGGCGGCGCTTCAGCACTCTCGACCAGGTCAATGCCTCGAACGTCGGCCGGCTGGCGCCCGCCTGGATTTTCCGGGCGCACTCCGCCGAGATCAAGTCGTCCCCGCTGCTCGTGAACGGCGTCCTCTACTTCAGCACTCCGGACAACGTCTGGGCAGTAGACGCGCGTTTCGGACGCGAGATCTGGCACTATCAGCGGACGTCTCAGGGCGATCACATCGGAAATCGCGGCCTCGGCATCTACCGCGACTGGCTCTACTTCACCACGCCGGACGCGCATCTCGTGAGCCTGAACGCCAGGGACGGCTCCGTGCGCTGGACGATCGAGCTGGCCGACCCCAAGCTCGGATACTTCTCCACCATGGCGCCGCTCGTGGTGCGCGATCACATCATCGCCGGCGTCTCAGGGGACGTGACCGACATTCCGGGCTTTCTCGACTCGATTGACCCCGAAAGCGGGAAGATCCAATGGCGTTGGTACGTGGAGCCCAAGCCCGGAGAGCCGGGTTCGGAGACCTGGCCGAAGAGTTCGGACGCCATCACGCACGGCGGCGGCATGACCTGGATGACCGGCACCTACGATCCTGATCTCAACCTCATCTATTGGGGCACCGGCAATCCCAATCCGGTGCTGGTGGGCGACGCCCGGCCGGGAGACAATCTCTACACGTGTTCGATCGTGGCGCTTCACGCGGACACCGGCAAGCTGGCCTGGTACTATCAAACGTCGCCTCACGACGTGCACGACTGGGACTCCGTGGAAACCCCCGTGCTGTTTGACGCTGACATCGGCGGCAGTCCGCGCAAACTACTGGCACAGGCGGCGCGCAACGGATACTTCTTCGTGCTCGACCGTTCAACCGGCGAGCACCTGGTGACCGCGCCGTTCATCGACACCACGTGGGCCTCGGGAATCGACGCCAACGGTCATCCGATCCCGAAGCCGGACGCCGCGCCCGCGCCCGATGGCAGGCTGGTGGAACCGGCCTCGGACGGCGCCACGAACTGGCTCGCGCCCAGCTTTGATCCGCTCACCGGGCTCTTCTACGTCAGCGCGCGCCGCGTGTTCAGCATTTTTTATCGCACGGCCACCGGCAAGGCCGAGGGCTGGGGCGGGCGCGATCGCGGCCTGTGGTCGAGCTCCGCCCTACGCGCTCTCGACTACCGCACAGGCAAGCTGGCCTGGAGCCACGAGATCGGTGAAGGCGAAGGCTCCGCCGGGATTCTTACGACCGCGGGAAACCTGCTCTTTACCGCGGACAACAACGACAACATCCTGGCGCTCGACCCTGCGACAGGCAAGACCCTGTGGCATCTCAACGCGGGCGGTGAGATGGCGAACGGGCCGATCACGTACGAGCTCGACGGTCGGCAGTACATCCTGATGGCAGTTGACGACACGCTATACGCGTTCGCGCTGCCGCAGGATGCGGCGAAGTAGTGTGGTTGTCAGTAGCCGGTAGTCGGTGGCCATTTTGTCGATCGACGATCCACGAACTACGATCTACGAACAAGAACAGGCAGCATGCACGTCTATGACGTTTGCGTGATCGGATCGGGCGCGGCCGGCGGCGTGATGGCCAAGGAACTCTGCGAGGGCGGCGCCGAAGTCATCATGCTGGAGGCAGGCGAGGAAGTTCCGCCTTCGCGCTTCCTCTCCCACAAGTGGCCCTACGAACTGCCCCATCGCGGCTTGCGCGGTGAGAGGCAGGCGCCGTTTTATCCCAAAGACATCTCAACCGTCCGCTACCAGGATTGCGACAGCGTTAGCGTGGACCGCGTGCGCGTCCTCGGAGGCCGCACGCTGCACTGGAACGCGGTCACGCTGCGCTATGCGCCCCCCGATTTTCGCGAACGGACGCTCGCGGGCGTTGAGGAGGACTGGCCGCTTAGTTACGAGGAGCTTGAGCCGTACTACGAACGCATCGAGCAAACCATCGGCGTGTGCGGGCAGGATGATCACCTGGAGATCCTGCCGGCGGGGAAGCACTACCTGCCTCCTCTGCCCTGGCGCTGCAGCGAGCACATCCTGGCGCGCACTGCGGAAAGCATGGGAATCCCGGTGATTCCGGTCCGCAAGGCCGTCCTGACCGTTCCCTACGACCAGCGTCCTCCCTGCCACTACTGCGGCCACTGCATGGAGGGCTGCGACGTGTCGTCGATCTTCACTACGCCGGATTGCATGCTGCCGAAGGCCCGCGCGACGGGTCGATTCACCCTGCGCCAGAACGCCGTGGCGCGCGAAATCCTCACGGACGCCAGCGGACGCGCGCAAGCCGTTTCCTTCGTCGACCGCACCACGCGCCGCGAGGAACAGGTTCGCGCGCGCGTGTTTGCGGTTTGCTGCGCCACGGTGGAATCGGCCCGATTGCTGCTGAATTCGCGCTCCGCGCAGCACCCGAGCGGCCTCGGCAACGCAAACGGCGTGGTCGGGCGCTACTTGCACGGGCACATCGGCGGAGGCGTGAGTGTGTATCTCGATGAACTGGCGGGCACGAAGCCTGTGAATCAGGACGGCGCCACGGACCACGTTTACGTGCCGCGCTACAATCACCTCGGGCATCTCGCGGGCAAGCGCGATTACGCGGGCGGATGGGGCATCCAGGTGAACTTCGACTCCTACATGTTCCCTTACCAGGCCCATAATCTGACGGGTTACGGCGCATCGTTCAAGGCCGAGGTCCGCCGCTTGCAGCCCGGGTATCTATTTCTCGGGACGTTTTGCAAGGCGCTTTCCGCTCCGGAGAACGGCGTCAGCGTCGACCCGGGCCAGACCGACGCCTATGGCATCCCGATCCCCGTGGTCCATTACCGGTTCGGCGAAAACGACAAAGCGTTGTGGAAGGACCACAACGCGAGCCTGCAGGAACTCGCGTCGAGCCTGAAGGGCAAGGTCTTTTCGAGCCTCGAGAACGGCCCCAGCGGATTCGCCAGTCACGAGGTCGGGACCGTACGCATGGGCAGAGACCCGCAAACGTCGGCGCTCAATGGATTCTGCCAGTCGCACGAGGTCAACAACCTGTTCGTTACCGACGGAAGCTGCTTCACGACTTCCAGCGAGAAGAATCCGACGCTCACGATCATGGCGCTGTCGGCGCGGGCGGCGGACTACATCAAGCGGCAACGGAGGCTTGGGGCGCTGTAAGGGGCGATGAGACTCGACCGCCATGTCATTCCGAGGAGCCGAAGGCGACGAAGAATCGCAGCATTCTCATCGGGTCAGCATGAATGCTCTTTTCACCACGGAGAGCACTGAGGGCACGGAGAAAAAACGATCATGAAGCGAAGGCAAGCCCTCAAGATCGTCACGCTTGGCGCCTTGGCTGAGGCCGCGTCGCAGACCCTCACGGCGCGCGCCGTCCCTTCCGGCTCCGCCTGGACGTCTGGCGATTACCAGTTGCAGTTCTTCAGCCCGGATGAGAACCGGCTGCTGGACGAGTTGATGGAAGTGATCATGCCTGCTGATGATCATTCGCCGGGAGCGCATGCAGCCCAGGTCAGTCTTTTCGCGGACCTGATGGTCTCGACCGGCAGCCGGTCCGAGCAGGAGCGGTGGCGCCAGGGCCTTCAGGCGATGCGCGAGGAGGCAGGGCGCACTTCGACCGCGCAGGCCCTGGCCAAGGCCGCCGCCGCCGAGTCCCATCCCGCGACCGCCTTCGATCGGTTCTTCGTGACCCTGAAACAGATGACCGTGGACGGGTATTACACGTCGGAGATCGGGATTCACCAGGACTTGAACTATCAGGGCAACACGTACCTGAGCGAGTTCCCAGGCTGCGAACACGCGGGGCACCGGTGACGTGGCGTTGGCCTTTCTCCGTGTCCACTGTGGTAAAGCATCGACCATGGAGAACGCTGAGGCGAGGAGAACTATGAATCGACGTGATTTTCTCGCCACTTCGCTGGCCGCGTCTGGGCTCGGTGCCGCGCAAACAGAAACGCCTCTCGCCTACCGCTTCAGTCCATGTCTCAATGAAGTCAGCACACTGGCTGCGCCTTTCCAGCAGGACTGCGCTGCCTACAGTGAGGCCGGATTCAAGCACATCGAACTCTGGTTCGACAAGCTGCGGCAGCAAAATCTAAAATCGGCCGGGGTCTTGTCCATGCTTCACGATCACGGCCTCACGCCCGTCTCTGCCTGCGCCAGCGAAGGATGTCTTGGACGCAGTCAAGGCGCACTCGGGGCCAAATTGCCGGAGCTTGAACGGAGCTTCGCATGGGCGCAGGAGATGGACGTCCCGCGCTACGTGGTGTTTTCCTACGTCGACCGCGGCGTGACTGCGGACGACCAGCACCAGGCGGCCGAGCGCCTCGCCCAAGAGGCGGAGCTCGCGGCAAAGTACAAGGTGCGCATTGCGCTCGAATTCATCTGCCGGTCAGCCCTGCTCGGGTCGGTCGAAACCACCCTCAAGGTGCTGCGCGAGGCGCGTCAGCCGAACGTGGGAGTCTGCCTCGACGTGCACCACTTCTTTGCAGGCATCAGCAAGTTCGAGGATCTGGACGATCTCCGGCCGGGCGAAATCGAACACGTCCATTTTCACGATCTACCCGGCTCGAAGCCGCGCGAACTGCTGAGCGAGCCGGACCGCGTACCCCCGGGCGAAGGCGTAGTCCCGCTGCGGCGGATCACCGCGGCACTCGCGCGCATCGGGTATGCGGGGAATCTGAGCACGGAACTGTTCGGCGACGCGTACACCAAGGGCGACCCGCGGGCGGTCGCGCGACGCTGCTACGAGGCGCTGCGGCCTTATTGCAGCGCCTGATCAGCCCGCACGCGGAAGGGGTCGAGGATGTCAAAGGCAAGCGGCAAGAACGGTGGGAAGAACGGCCGCAAGCGCGGGCGCCGGAAGTTTCTGAAGACCATTGCCCTCGGAACGGGAGCCTTGGCGTTGCCGGGCGGCGCGCGGTCAGAAGCTCATGTAGACGCTACGCCCGCTTCTGCGAAAAGCGCCAAGGCAGGCGGGAACGGCGAGCGGCGCGCATCGCAGGCAGGCATCGACTACCCACGCGTTTTCAGGGGAGCCCATCGCCAGATGGTTGCTTTTCCGCTCGGCGGAGTCGGCGCCGGCAGCGTCAGTCTCGGTGGGCGCGGGCAGCTCCACGAATGGTGGATTTTCAACCGGCCCGACAAGGGCAATTCTCCCGAATACGCCTTCCCCTCGATCTGGGTCGAGGCGCAAGGACGGAAACCTGTGGCGCGCGTTCTCGAGGCGCGCTTCATGCCGCCTTACGAAGGCCCATCGGGACTCGGCTCCGCCAACGTGCCCGGTCTGCCGCGACTGGCCTCCTCGACCTTCACCGGCGAATTTCCTCTCGCGACCGTCGAATTCGAAGACGCGGGGCTGCCCGTGCAGGTTAGCCTCGAAGCCTTCACGCCTTTCATGCCGCTCGACGCCGAAGACTCGGGCCTGCCCGTGGCCGTTTTGCGTTATCGCGTTTCCAATCCGACGGCCGCTAAGGCGACGGTCTCCATTGCGTGGTCGGTAGAGAATCCTGTGGGCGAAGCCGGACGCGCCAACGAGTATCGCAAGAGCGCGCCTCTTGAAGGCCTGCTGATGCGCAATCCGTTTCTGGCCCCTGCCGATCCGCTCGCAGGTACGCTGGCGCTGGCCCTGGTCGAGCCGGGGGCGGACGGGGCGGTGAGTTACCTCAAGGGATGGCCCAGCCGGCAGTGGTGGGAGGGTCCGCTGCTCTTTTGGGATGACTTTTCCTCTGACGGCGCGCTCAATTCCCAGGCACCTGCCGCGACGCCCACGGGGTCGCTCTGCCTGCAGCGCGAGATTCCGGGCCACGCCGAGCGCACTTACACGTTTCTGTTGGCCTGGCATTTTCCCAACCGCACGCCGAGGCGCTGTGGCTGGACCGCGCCCAAGGGTCACGACAATGATCTCATCGGGAATTACTACTGCACGCGCTTTCCGGACGCGTGGAGCGTGGCCCAGTACGCCGCCGAGCGCTTGCCGGATTTGGAAGCACGAACGCGCGCTTTCGCCGCAGCCATGCGCGAGAGCACGCTGCCCGGAGCGGTGAAGGACGCGGCCACGGCCAACCTCGCCGCCCTGGTGAGCCCAACCTCGTTCCGCACCGCCGACGGCGGATTCCACGGTTTTGAAGGCTGCAACGATCAATCCGGATGCTGCTTCGGCAGTTGTACGCACGTGTGGAACTACGAACCCGCGGTGGCGCACCTGTTTCCGAGTCTCTCGCGATCGCTGCGCGAACGCCAGTTTGGATTCCTGACCGATCCGGACGGACGCATGGACTTCCGCGAGCTTCTTCCGGGCGGCATCGAACGCTGGGGCTTCGCCGCCGCCGACGGCCAGATGGGCGTGATCATCAAGCTCTACCTGGACTGGCGCTTGTCGGGAGACCTCGAATGGCTGAGAGCCCAATGGCCCGGCGCCAAGCGCGCCCTGGAATTTGCCTGGATCACCGGCGGTTGGGACGCGAACCGCGACGGCGTGATGGAAGGCGTGCAACATAACACCTACGACGTGGAATTCGTGGGCCCGAACCCGCTCTGCGGCGTGTGGTACCTGGGCGCGTTGCGGGCGGGAGAAGAGATGGCCCGCGCCACAGGGGATTCCGCCGCGGCGGACGAATACCGCCGGCTGTTCCGGCAAGGATCCGAATGGATTGACGCCCATCTCTTCAATGGCGAATTTTACGTCCAGAAGACGGGTTCGATCTCCGCCGATCAGGTCGCACCTGGCCTGCGCGTGGGCATGGGGGCAGCCGATCTCGAGCATCCCACGTTTCAGCTGGGCGATGGCTGCCTGGTGGACCAGTTGGTGGGCCAGTACGCCGCCCGGATCGCGGGGCTCGGACTGCTCTTGGATCGCGATCACATTCGCGCCTGTTTGAAGTCCATTTACAAGTACAACTACAAGCGCTCGCTCGAGGATCATGAAACCGTGCAGCGCACTTTCGCCTTGAACGACGAGGCCGGTCTCGTGATCTGCGATTACTCACGCGGGCGCAGGCCCGAAACTCCGTTTCCGTACTTCGGCGAGGTCATGACCGGCTTCGAGTACTCGACGGCCGCGCTCATGCTCTATGAGGGCATGGTTGCCGAAGGCCTCGAACTCGTTGAGAACATCCGCCGGCGTTACGACGGCGAACGGCGCAATCCCTGGGACGAAGCCGAATGCGGCTACTACTACGCGCGGCCGATGGCGAGTTGGAGCGCAGTGCTTGCCCTGAGCGGCTTCCGGTATGACGGAGTGGCCGGGAGCGTGACGGCCAGGCCGCAGATTCACCCAGAGAAATTCTCCTGTTTCTGGTCCGCGCCCCGGGCGTGGGGAACGTTTTCGCAGTCGATCAGCGGCCCGAACGCGGCCTTCGCGCTGTCGGTGGCCGAGGGCGAACTGGCGTGCGGGTCCGTGGCGCTCTGGATTCGCGGGATGGCGGGCAAGTCATCCGTCAGGGTCGGAGACCGGACCGTAGAGCATGAGTTGCGGACGAGCGGAGAGGAATCCACGTTCGTCTTTCCGACTATACTGAAATTGAAGAAGGGTGAACGCCTGCAGATCTCGATGAGTATGGCGCGGTAGCATTTCCCCGCCGCGAGAAGTCCCTTTGATGATCCTCCGATTCAGGTCGAAAGCCGCCCAGGCGCTCGCCGTCGCGGTAGCCGCGTCCGCTTCGATCGGTGCGGCTCAGGACTCCACACAGAACCCGGGCGCCGCGGCGCCCCAGAATCCTACGACGATCATCAAGGTAGACGTAAATCAGGTGCTGGTCCCGGTCGTGGTGACCGACAGGCATGGGCACACCATTACCGGCCTCGAGGCCGCCGACTTCGCGGTGGCTGAGAATGGCGACCCGCAGCGCCTGACAGGGTTCAGCACCGAGAATGATCTCTCTGCAACCACTTTGAATGCGGGCAGCCCTGCGACATCGGGCGCGGCGCTGCCCGTGCCCTCGAACGCTGTGATTCCCCAGGGCGCGGCGCGCCGAACGTTCATCATCTGCCTCGACACCTTGAACTCCTCCTTCGGCAACCTGGCCGGAGTCGTGGCGGCGCTGCACAAGCTCTTCAAGCGAGAGGAGGGTTCAGACTCAAGATACGCCCTGATCGCCCTCGGCCGCCAACCGATGTTGATTCGTGACCTCACGAGTAACCCTGGCGAGATCCTGGCAGCGCTTGATAACAAGAATCTCACCAGGGCGATCGGACAGAGCGAAAGCACGAATATGGCGCAGCAGGAGGCAGAGCTGACCGAGAGATTGCAGGAATACTGCGAGCGCTGCCCTTGCGCCGGCGCGCCCGCGTCCACGGGGCTCACGGCCGGCGGCAGCGATCAAGTGTGCGGCAGCAAGCGCAGCGGGTTGGAAGTTTGGGCCGGATCGGCGGCGCAGGAGCGCACCCTGTTGACTCGCAGCTTTCTGAGCGATCTCCGGTCTCTGGTCGATAATCTCGCGAGACAACCGGGTAAACGCGACCTGATCCTGATTTCCGACGGTTTCAACTTGCGTCCCGGCCGCGATTTATTCGGTTTGCTGGCGCTTTACTTTCAGAATCCAACCGAGGAGATGCAAAATCCCGGAGACTCGCTCGGGCCTGAGGTGGAGGAGATTGTCCGCCTGGCCACCGCCCGCGACGTGACGTTTTACACGCTCGACTCTCGGGGGCTCTATGCCTCGGGCGCCGGCGCGCTCGATGCCAGCCAGGAGTTGCAGTTCAACCGCGCCGGGCCCATTCTGCTTCCGCAAATCCAGCAGCAGAAGGACATGATCAGTCACGAGAATGAGGACGCCATGACGGAGCTGGCGGTGGCCACGGGCGGCGTCTTCTACCACAACAGCAACGATCTTCTCAAGGGCCTGAGGCAAGCTTTCGCCGACGGACGCGAGTACTATCTGCTCGCCTACGCTTCCTCGCACAAAACCGCTGACGGCAAATTCCGTGAGATCCGCGTGGACGTGAAACGCAAGGACGCGGTGGTGCGGGCGAAACGGGGCTATTGGGCGCCGAGTCCCTGAAGTTCCGCTGAAAAGCGCTGCCCCGCACGAACTCTCAAAAGAAAGGGAGAAGCCCGAGGACCCTCAAACTTCTCCGACTCCGGCGGAAACCGGCAGTTCCGGCCGGCGTCTCACATTTCGATCTCACCGAAGCGCGCTGTTCTCCGCGCATTCGCCTCTTAGAACACCTTGCCGAGCACTCCAGCGGAGAACAACTGGCAACCCGTTGAGCTTACGTCGCAGGCGGGCTCATAGCTATAGCCGAAGAACGCCGCGTTGAAGAAGGAATCCGAACGCGGCTCGGGTGGACCGTAGGCGTTCAGCCCCTCCGTGTTCGTCAAGTAGTACTGGGCGATGCTGCAATTGCTGTTGCCGCTGTCGGTACATTGAGGCACAACGGTGAGCCAGTACGTCACCCCGCCGCCCAGATGCACTGCAGTGGCGACCGTGAGGTCCACCAGGACCGTATACTCGGTGAAGCCGAAAGACATGCGCCCGGTGGGAGCGAAGGTGGCGGTAGCGGTACCGGAAGCGATCACAGTTCCGCCGTTGCCATTGGACATGCCGCGGGAAACGGACCACGTTGCCTGCATCGGGTCGATGCCGTCATACCCGTCGGCGAGGTTGTTGGTGAACAGGCCCGACACCAGCCACTTCTGACCGGTGGGCACGATGAACGGGATGTACATCGTCGCCTCCGGCACGAAAAGGGTGTTCTCGTTCGCGATGCCGTTCGCGTTGGGGCTGTTGGGACTGGTGTCGCCACCGTAAAACAGACAGGGTGTGCAGTACCGCGGCGGCGTGGGCGAATGCTCAATCGGCTTAATGGTCAGAGTTCCCGGAACGGGCCGCGTGGCAATAATCCAATCCAAGGACGGCACAGGCATCGCTTTCACTTCCTGGGCCGCCGCGGACCGGCTCACAAACGGAACGAGCGCTGCAACCAGCGTCAGACTGCAGAGAATCTTTTTCACTTGCGATCCTCCTTTTGAGTTTCCCTCGAAAGGGAATTCACAGCGAACCAAAGCCCTCGCCTCCAATCGGGCATGCGGCCCGATGGCGCTACCTTACGCCTGCGCGTCAGCCAAGCCCACAACCAATCAGCGCGACCGGGCGCTGGCCGAAAAAAGAGAAACCCGTGCTGTTGTCCGCGCAATTCGCGGCTTACTCCACCTTACCCAGCAGTCCGGCTGAGAACAGCTGGCAACCCGTTGAGCTCGCCTCGCAGGCAGGAATATAGCTGTAGCCGAAGTACGACGAGTTCAAGAACGAATCCGACGCCGGCGCTGGGGGGCCGTAGCTGTTCAGTCTCTGCGTGTTCGACACGAAGTACTCCGCGATGTCGCAATTGCTGTTGCCGCGGTCGATGCACTGCGGCACAACGGCCAGCCAGTACGTGCCGGCGTTCAGTTTCACGGCCGTACCGACGGTGAGATTCACAAGGGTCGTATACTCGTTGAGGCCGAAAGACTCACGCCCGGTGGGATTGAAAGAAGCGCTCGAGGTACCGGAAGCGATCACAGTTCCGCCATTGCCATTGGACACGCCGCTCGAAATGGACCACGCAGCCTGTGCCGGGTCGATGCCGTCATAGCCATCGGCCAGATCGTTGGTGAACAAGCCCGAGATCTCCCAGCTCAAACCGTTGGGCACGGTGAACGGGATGTACATCGTCGTGTCCGGGAAGAGAAGCGTGTTCTCGTTCGCGAGGGCGTTCGCGTTGGAACTGCTGGCGTTGGTGTCGCCACCGTAGAAAAGGCAAGGGTGGCAGTACAGGGGCGCTGTCGGAGCGTGCTCGATCGGCTTGGTGCTCAGAGTTCCAGCAACGGGCCGCGTGGCAATAATCCAGTCCAAGGACGGCACAGGCATCGCTTTCATTTCCTGGGCGGACGCGGACCGGCTCACAAACGGAACGAGCGCTGCAACGAGCGTCAGACTGCAAAGAACCTTTTTCACGCGCGATCCTCCTGCTGAGTTTTTTCCTCGGAAGGGAATTCACAGCGAACCAAGCTCCCGCCTCCAATCGGGCATGCGGCCCGATAGCGCCACCTTACGTCAGCCAGGCTCACAACAAGCCGGCGCGACCGGGCGCCGACCAAAAAAAAGGGAGAAGCCCGAGGACTCGAGGCCCTCGAACTTCTCCCGGTTCTGACGGAGATCAACAGCTCCGGCTATTTGTCTCACTCGCTGAGATTACCGAAAGCCCGCTGTTCTCCGCGCAATTCGCGGCCTAGTCAACCACCTTACCGAGCAGTCCGGCTGAGAACGCCTGGCAACCCGTTGAGGTCACGTCGCATGCAGGCGCATAGCTGAAGCCGAAGAACGCCGAGTTGAAGAATGAATCCGACCCGGGTTCTGCCGGACCGTAGCTGTTCAGTTTCTGTGTGTTCGACACGTAGTACTGCGCGATATCGCAATTGCTGTTGCCGGTGTTGGTGCACTGCGGCACAACGGTCAGCCAGTATGTACCGGCCTTCAGTGTCACGGCCGTACTGACGGTGAGATTCACGAGGGTCGTATACTCGTTGAAGCCGAACGACACGCGCCCGGTGGGAGTGAAAGAAGCGCTCGAAGTACCGGAAGCAATCACAGTTCCGCCATTCCCATTGGACACGCCGCTCGAAATGGACCACGTGGCCTGCGCCGGGTCGATGCCGTCATAGCCATCGGCCAGATCGTTGGTGAACAAGCCGGAGATCTCCCAGGTCGAACCGGTGGGCACGGTGAACGGGACCAGCGTCGACGTGTCCGGGACAAGAAGCGTGTTGTCGTTCGCGAGGCCGTTCGCGTTGGGGCTGTTAGGATTGGTGTCGCCACCGTAGAACAGGCAAGGGTGGCAGTACAGGGGCGCTGTAGGAGCATGCTCCATCGGCTTAATGCTCAGAGTTCCAGCAACGGGCCGCGTGGCAATAATCCAGTCCAAGGACGGCACAGGTACCGCTTTCACTTCCTGGGCGGCCGCTGACCGGCTCACAAATGGAACGAGCGCTGCAACCAGCGCCAGACTGCAAAGAACCTTTTTCACTGTCGATCCTCCTCTTGAATTTTTCCCCCGAAAGGGGGAACTTCATACGGAACAACAACCCTCGCCTCCGACCGGGCATGCGGCCCGGCGGCGCTACTTGGCACCCCACTGTTCCTTGCTTCCGCAAACAGCAGAGGCGTGCCCGAACCCAAACCCAAAAATCAGGTGCCGCGAGTTAATACCACACGGAATTAGGCCATGTCAAACTTTTTTCAGGCCGCCCGTCGCGCACCATGTTACAAGAATAAGTCATACTGCACTGCCGGTCCTTGCAAGCAATCGTCATATCAAACTGTGCGAGCCATGGCACGTTACTATACCGGTGATTGTGACGTCAATAGGGGAAATACCTTAGGTAGTTTGCGGGATGGCTGTAGGAAGGTGGGCAGGACCACGGCCGGCGGCCAGGGCCTTTCTTCAGACCCTGGCCGCCGATGCGGGCGTGTCAATTCACAGCAAGCTTGGTGGTAACACTGTGGCCCAGGTTGCCGAAAGTGCCGCTCAGGGTCAGCGTGTAGTTCCCTACAGGGGTTCCGGCGGCTACGTTGGCCGGCGCCGTCAGGGAGTTGCCGCAGCCCATCCACAAACTCACGAGGACGAGCATGGCCGCGATCAAGAGGTAGGGTCTGGCCTTGCGTCGGGCAAGACCGAGAAGCGCCAGAAGGACTCCGAGCGCCGTCCAGACTCCCCAGGGCACGCGAAGTGGCCCGCCCGGCGGGAAGTACCGGCCCAATCCCTGTGGAGGCGTCCAACCCGCCGTGGGAGCGCTGGTCACCACCGTGGCCGTGATATTCACGGCGTTTGTGCCGCTCAAGTTAGCAGTCGTCAGCGAAAGCGAGCAGGTGGTGTTGATAGGCTGCCCGGTGCAAGTAAGGCCCACGTTGCCGCTGAATCCTCCAAGCGGGGTTACGGTCAAAGTGTAAGTGGTGGTCCCGCCCGGATTCACGCTTTGCGAAGTGGGCGAAGCCGTGAGCTGGAAGTCGCTGCCCATGCCCGTCAGACTCACGGTTTGCGGGCTGTTCGGGGCGTTGTCGGTAATCGTCAAAGTGGCTGACTGCGTTCCCGAGGAAGCCGGGTCAAAGTTGATCTGAATCGTGCAGGAACTGCCCTGGGCAACGCTCGAACCGCACGGGTTCGAGGGAGACAGGGTAAAGTCCGAGCCGTTCGTCCCGCTGATGCTGAGGCTGGTGATGCTGAGCGTGGCGTTGCCTGTGTTGGTGAGCACGAGCTTCTGTGGCGTCGTACTGCCGGTCGCCACCGTTTGAGATCCGAAGTTCACCGTGGTGGCCGAAAGGCTGGCGGCGGGACTCACGCCCGTACCCGTCAGGCCGACGGTTTGCGGGCTCCCGGTGCTGTTGTCGGAGACGCTCAACGTGCCGCTCGATGTCCCGCTCCCGGTCGGGGAGAAGGTCACGCTGATGGTGCAGCTTGATCCCGCGGCTACGCTCGTGCTGCAGTCATTGGTTTCCGCGAATCCGGACTTGGCGGTCACCGAGATGCCGGTGATGCTAAGGGTGGCGGAGCCTGAGTTGACCAGGGTTACGATCTGGGGCGCGCTGGTGGTTCCCGCGAACTGCGAACTGAAACTTACGCTGGACGGGGCCAGGGCCACGACCGAAGTCACTCCGGTGCCCTTCAGAAGGGCAGTCTGGGGGCTGCCGGTCGCGTTGTCCTGAAGCACCAGCGTGCCCTCGTTGGCGCCGCCGTCGCCGGCCAGGTTGGGGGTGAACGTGACGGCGATCGCGCACGTGGAGCCGAACGAGAGCGGGACGCCCGTGAAGCACGATGTCCCGGCGGTGCTGACCTGATAGTTCCCCGTGGTCGAGATGGACGTGAACGTCACCGCGGAGCCGCTGTTATTGGTTATCGTAACCAATTGCGACGCGCTCGGAATCCCGAGCGGCACTGCCCCGAAGGGAAGCACCTGGGGGTTCAACTGCACCGCGGGCGACGCCGGCCCGATTTCGGCCACAAAAGCGTTCCCGCAAGCCCCCGTGGACGACACGGCACAAGCGGGCTGAAAGACGCCGGCGGTCGAAGGAAAGTCCGTCGACATGGTCGCGCCCGCGACGTAGACGTTTTCAGAGGCATCCAAGGTTATGGCGTTGCCGGCGTCGTACAGACCGCCGCCGAGATAGGTGGAAAAGTTCAGGAAGGCGCCGTCAGGGCCGAGGCTGGTCACGAAAGCATCGTTGCACAGCGCACCCGAGGTCGTGGCGCAGGTCGCCTGCACGGGCTGCAGCACCGGGAAATTCGTGGATTGTGTGTTGCCGGTCACGAACGCATCGCCGCCCGAATCGATGGCGACGGCGGACGCCGAATCCACACCGCTGCCTCCGAGGTAGGTGGAATAGGCCAGGGTCGATCCGCCGGCCTCGAGTTCGGCGACAAAAGCGTCCTCCGAGCCTCCGAGCGAGGTACTCAGCACACCCGAGGTGACGGGTAAATTGGAAGACGTGGTGCTTCCGGCAATGTAGGCATCGCCCGTACCATCGACCGCGACGCCGTAGGCAATATCGTTCCCGGCGCCGCCGAAGTAAGTGGAATAGACCAGTGAAGCCGCGCCGGAGTCACCGGGGTTAAACTCCGCCACAAACGCATCCGTTCCTCCGCCAGGCGTTTTCTGGAAGGCAGCCGAGGTGAGTGGGAAGTTGAGCGACGTAGTCTGGCCCGCGATGTACGTAATGCAACTGCTGGTGGCGCAGTTAGGCTCAATGGCGATAGCCTGTGCAGCATCCGCACCGCTGCCGCCGAGGAAACTGGTATAGAGGGCCGGCGTGGCTCCTGCCGTGTTCAGCTCCATGAAGAAAGCATTTCCCGTCGCTGTCAGATTGAGCGCCGTCTGGAACCCGTTCTTGGTCGCTATAAAGTTCCTCGAGCTCGTCGAGCCCGCCACGTAGGCGTCACCCGCTGCATCCACCGCGATGGCGGTGCCGCAGTCGTTCTGGGTGCCGCCCGTAAAGGTCGAATAGGTGAGCGAGGCGCCATCCGCGTTCAGCTTGGTCACAAAGGCGTCGAACGCTCCGCCGATAGCAGATTGCTTGGAGCCGGTCGTGACTGGAAAATTGCTCGCATTGGTACTTCCCGTCACATACGCCGCGCCCGTCACGTCAACCGCGATGGCGGCGCCCGTGTTCATGGCTGTGGTCAGCCCCGCCGGCACTCCGCAGAGCGAATCCGCAGGAGACGTGGAAGTTGTGTCCGCCGTGCCGCCACCGAGATAGGTGGAGTACTCGATGGTGAGCCCATCCGGACCGATCTTGGTTACAAAAGCATCGCTCGTCCCGCCGCTGTAGGCGGATTGGAACGGGCCCTTCACCGGGAAGTTTGTGGAACTGGTTCGGCCGGTGACGTAAACGTCGCCGGAGGTGTCCACGGCGATACCGAGCGCGCTGTCCGTCCCGGTGCCTCCGAGGTAGGTTGCATAAGTGAACGTCGGATCGATCACGAGCGGCCGGGTGCGGTCGTATTCCGCCACGCTGAAGCCGACGCGCGCCTCCCCGGGGCCGGCCGGGGACCGGCGATCGGACGCGATCAGGTATCCGCCCTCGAGGTAATGCCGGCTGCCATCGGATTCCGTCTGGTAGATCACGGGCTTGTGGAAGCGAACCTCGCTTGAACCCGCCGGGAGCGCAAGGTCGCCGCTTGATGTGAGGTGCGCACTCGCGTCCAGAGCCAGCTGGATCTTGCTCAAGTCGGCCCCGGGGGCAACCACGAAATCATATTCAAGTTGTCCGGAGCGGCCGTAATAGACCAGATCGACGCCGGGATACACATTGTGATACGCCACCCGGCCGAAGGTCGGAATGTGCGTGCGCCACGCCTTGGGATCGTTGCCCAGGAAGTAATTGGCCTCCCCCGGCAGCTTTTCGACCCCAGTCACCGTGGCGGTCGGGTCGGCGCCCGCAAGGCGCATGGCGAGCACGTCGGCCGCCGCGGCCTTGGCGATCTCGGAGCCGCTCAGGACCAGCGTGGCGCCGTCCGGTGCCAGAAACAGGGTGTACCCGGCCCCGCGCGCCAGAAACTCAACGGGCGACGGCGCCTGGCCGCGGTTGACTTCGAAGCTTAACGGCAGTCTCGAGTAAGCATCAATCAGGCTCGGACGTGCTTTAGAGAGATTCCAGGACGCCGCGACCCCCGATGGGCTCTGCACGGCCGCCTGGGACGCAACATCCTGCGCAGGCACTGCCCGGAGACAACACACATAAAAAGCCGCAAGGAGAACTGACACAGTCCCCCCCCTAACCAAGCGGCGAGGCCGCCGGGCTTGACCAACTTGCATATATTAGTCCTCCAGTTGAAAAAACCTTCTCCAGGACGAACTGCGGATTATGAGCGCGTTACAGGACCTGGAATTAGTGCAAAGGCTGAATTGATGTTTTTATCACCTTAAGCGCTTCTGCGTCAACTTGAATCGGGGGAAACACGGAGATAGAACCAAGTTAGGTAACAGAGCGGCTGGCAGTTCTTCAGTTGGTCAGCACGTCAGGTAGGCAGTATGTCAGCTTGTCAGTTGAACTGACGATCTGACTACCTGAACCAATGAAACTCTCCTGTTGGCTTCGGTTGGCTTCGGGTTTCCCCGTTTCCGCGTCGTTTTGTTGATTACAAAGAACTTCTTGGCTTCGCTTCCCTCATTTTTGATGGGGGGGGAGGGGTGCGCGGTTTTCTCGTCGCCGCTTGTCTTTCTTGCTTAGATTTATTGATTACATTGGACTTACCGTGTTCGCGTCCCACCTTTCCTGGCTGCGAAGCTCCTTTTGACGGCAATGGGTGCCTTGTGATGCAGGCTGCCAGCCTGCATCACGGAATGAAGCCGGACAGGCAGAATAAGCACCCCAAAGCTGAAATCTGGACATCAGCGAGTGACTGGTAATGGGCTGGTGTGTAGCTACGGCAGGGGACGTGCTCAGTGGGGCGCCGATGCTCGCTTCTGGCCACCCGTGATAGCACAGGCGTAAACGAAGGGGCACCGTTCGGGGGTTAATGTCCTAACTCGACTTAGGACACTACCCACCGTCCGGAGGATAACCCGGTGCCCCAATCGCGACGTAGTGGCTCTACACTACAAGGCGACGATACGCCAGAAATTACCCGTTCGTCAATACAAATTCTGGTATGCCTGTCATACGCTCTCAGATCCAACAGAGCTTGGGTTATGTGAAGGGTTTCCCAAAGGAGGGAACAGTTAAATGCTCTCAAGAGGTGCAGCGGGAAGAGGCAAGGCCCAGGCTGGGCTTTTTCCTGCAACACGACTTTAGCCCATTACCGAGCGACTACGTTCCTTGACAATCGGGCAGGCGGGCCGTTAATCTACAAGCTTTGAGGGTGAGAGGCTGTCCGTGCTCATCAGCGTGGAACAGTTAGAGCTCCACCCGGTTTCGATCTCCGAGACTTACCCCACCGGAGCGCTTGACTACCACACATCAGAGTTCCGTCAGGTAGGGGATCTGAGCGTGCAGGGAGTTGCCGCGCTGGAGGGCTCGGAGATCAGGTTCCGCGGCCGTTTGCAGACGCGCGTGGCGGCGTCTTGCGGCCGCTGCCTGGGGCCGGTGGAGATTCCGGTGGCCTGTGAGTTTGATTTGACCTACAGGCCGATGGCGACCATCGCCCGGAATGAGGAGATGGAGCTCCCGCCCGCCGAGCTCGACGTGGGATTCTACGAAGGCCAGGGCATTGACACGGCGGAGGTGGCAACCGAGCAGGTAAATCTCTTTATGCCCATGCAAGTGGTTTGCAGCCCGGATTGCCGCGGACTATGCCCGACCTGCGGCGCCAATCTCAACCAGGAAGAGTGCCGGTGTCCGGCGGCGCCTCAGGAATCGCCGTTCGCCACCCTACTGCGACAGAAACCGAACCGGCAGACGGGCTAAGAAGCAGTCGGCAGTCAGCAGTCGGCAGAGGAGACAGGAGTCAGGAGAGAGAAAACTCAGCAATCGGGCTCAACCGCGGACTGCCAACTGCCGACAGCTTCTCCTGACTCCTGCTCCGCCCGAATTCGAAAAGAAAGAGAGCAACATGCCCAATCCCAAACGAAGGCATTCCAAGGCGCGCACCAGCCGGCGCCGGGCGCACGACCATTTGCAGCCGCCCGCCCTGTCAGAGTGCACGCACTGTCATGAGATGAAATTGCCCCACCGGGCCTGCCCGAATTGCGGTTACTATCGCGGGCGGGAAGCCGTGCTGCCGCAGCAGCCGGAATAAGCTAAAATTTCGGGCGGTTTCCTGATTCAAGTTCGGTGGTCGGACACCGCGGGGCGTCTCAGAGTTATGTGGCGGATCGCAGTGGATGCGATGGGTACGGACTCGGCGCCGCTTGCCGAGGTGGAAGGCGCGGTTCTGGCCGCCCGCGCCGGCCTCGCCCGCGTCTTGCTGGTTGGTCCCGAGCAGGACCTCAAGCAGCGACTCAGTCGCTTTGACTTGCGCGGCCTGCCCATCGAGATCGTCCACGCGAGCGAAGTGATCACCATGGAGGACCAGGCGGCCAAAGCCTTCCGCCGCAAACGGGATTCCTCGATGCGGGTGGCCGCGCGCCTGGTCCACGACGGGCTTGCCGACGGCGTGGTCAGCGCCGGGAATACGGGCGCCGCAATGACCACCGTCAAGATCGTGCTCGGCGCCCTCGATGGGGTGGATCGACCGGCCTTGGCGGCTGTTTTCCCGAACTCGCGGGGCACGGCCACAGTGCTCGTGGACGTGGGCGCCAACGTCGACTGCAAGCCGCAGCACCTCGAGCAATTCGCGGTGATGGGCGAGATTTACTACCGCGTGATCTTCGGCGCCGTCCGCCCGCGCGTAGGCCTCCTCTCGATCGGCTCCGAGGACCACAAGGGCAACGAGCTCACGCGCGAGACGCTCGGCCTGCTGCGGAAGCTGCCGCTGAACTTCCTCGGCAACGTGGAGGGCCGCGACCTTTACAACGGCCGCGTGGACGTGATCGTCTGCGACGGATTCATAGGCAACGTGGCGCTCAAGATCAGCGAGGGCATGGTGGAAGCCATCTCCAGCCTGCTGAAAGAGGCTTTCGCCAGTTCCGTTTCGGCCAAGGCGGGCTACCTGCTTTCGCGCCGGGCGCTCCGCGGATTCAAGAAGCGGCTGGACTACTCCGAATACGGCGGCGCACCGCTGCTCGGCGTCAAGGGCGTCACCATGATCGCGCACGGCGGGTCGAACGCCAACGCCATCAAGAACGCGATTCGCGTGGCCGCCGAGTTCGTCGAGGGCGGGATCAACGAAAAGATCGAACGGGAGCTGGCTACGGTGTCAATGGCACGAGCGTAAGTCGAACTCGAAATTAGAAAATCGAAATTCGAAAAACGAAACTGGAAACTCGAAGGGTCTCTGTGGTTAACGGCGGTCCGCAACCGAGTTTCGCGTTTCGATTTTCGAGTTTCGTTGTGGAGTCAGGATGACGCGGTCGTCGATCTGGGGCACGGGCCGGTCGCTGCCCGAACGGGTGATCACCAACGCCGACATGGAAAAGTTGGTGGACACCTCCGACGAATGGATCACTTCGCGCACCGGCATCAAGGAGCGGCGGCAGGCCGGCCCGCACCAGTCCACTTCGTCGCTTTCCATCGAGGCGTCGCGCCGCGCCCTGGAAATGGCGAATCTGCACCCGAAGGACCTCGACCTCATCATCTGCTCCACCATCTCTCCGGACCAGCCGCTGCCTTCAACGGCAGCCTTCATCCAGCGCGGGCTCGGTGCGCCGGCTTGCTGCGCCTTCGATCTAGCTGCGGCCTGCTCCGGATTCCTGTTCGGCGTGACCGTGGCCGATCAGTTCATCAAGACCGGACAGGCGCGCCACGTGCTGGTGGTCGGCACCGAATTGCTCTCGCGTTACCTCGACTACAAGGACCGCGCCACGTGCGTGATCTTCGGCGACGGCTCCGCCGCCGGGGTGCTTGGTCCGGCCCATGAGCCTGCCGGGATTCTGGCGAGCGAGATGCACACCGAGGGCGCCTTCGCCGACCATCTCTACATTCCCGCCGGCGGCTCCGCCCAGCCCGCCTCCTGCGAGACGGTTCGCGAGGGCGCGCACTACATCAAGATGCGCGGCAACGAACTGTTCAAAGTCGCAGTGCGCAGCCTCGAAGAGGTATCGCGCCGCGTGCTCGAGAAAGCGGGCGTGACCACCGATCAGATCGACTTGTTTATACCGCATCAGGCCAATCAGCGCATAACGGACGCGGTTCGTGAACGCCTGGACGTACCCGAGGAGAAGGTCTATTCCAACATAGCGCGCGTCGGCAACACGTCCTCGGCGTCGATTCCCATCTGCCTCGACGAGTGTGTGCGCAGCGGACGCGTGGAGAAGGGTGATTTGATCCTGATGGCCGCCTTCGGCGCCGGGGTAACCTGGGGCGGCATGCTGATGCGGTGGTAGAAGGCAGTCGGCAGTCGGCGGTCAGCGGTCAGCAGTTGCGGGCTGAAGCTCAGGGCTGAAGGCTGACCGCTTCTTCTGACTTCTGGCTCTTGTCTTCTGTCTTTCAACGATGTCCAAGATCGCCTTCCTCTTTCCCGGTCAGGGCTCGCAATACCCCGGTATGGGGCGCGACTTGGCCGACAACTTCACCACAGCGCGCCAGGTGTTCGACGAAGCCGATCGCGCTCTCGGATTTCCCCTTTCCAAGCTCTGTTTCGAAGGCCCCGCGGAAGAGTTGCAGCTCACGGCCAACACGCAGCCTGCGATCCTGGCCGTCTCCTCGGCGGCGGCGGCGGTGCTCTCTGAAAAAGGTGTGACTCCCGCGTATGTGGCCGGGCACAGCCTGGGCGAGTACTCGGCGCTGGTGGCCGCCGGATCGCTGGGCCTCGCCGAGGCGGTACGGCTCGTGCGCAAGCGCGGCCAATACATGCAGGAAGCCGTGCCGACCGGCGTGGGCGCGATGGCCGCCTTGCTCGGCATGGAACCGGCGGCCGTAGACGCCGTGTGCGCCGAAGCCGCGCAGGGCGAGGTGGTGTCCGCCGCCAACCTGAATTCGCCCGGCCAGATCGTCATCGCCGGCCACGCGTCCGCTGTCCAACGCGCCGTGGACCTTGCCAGGACGCGCGGAGCCAAACGGGCGATTCTGTTGAACGTCAGCGCTCCCTTTCATTGTGCGCTGATGAAGCCGGCCGCCGACCGGCTGGCCCTCGACCTTGACGCAGCCCGGATTCTCGCGCCCGCGTTCCCCCTCGTGAACAACGCCGGCGCTCAGCCGGTGCGTTCGGCGGATGCCGTTCGCGACGGCCTGAAGCGCCAGGTCACCGCGCCGGTGCGATGGACGGAGTCAATGAACGAACTGCTGGCCGAAGGTGTAGACTTGTTGGTCGAAGTCGGACCGGGCAAGGTCTTGTCGGGCCTGATGCGGCAGATCAACCGCGAAGCGCGCACGTTCCACGTCGAGGATTCGGCGTCGCTCAGCGAGGCTCTGGCCGCAATGGCCGCGATAGGATGAGCATCCTTGCCGCGAGCAAGCTCGCAGGATGAAAGCGGTAGCAAGCTACCGCACTCCAAAGCGCTTCGCGCATCTTCAGGCACGTTCCTCAGGGCGGCGAGCAAAGGGGGACAGTCAATCATGGCTACAGTCACAGCCAGCCAACCGGTCGAGACCCGCGGCCGCAATCGAATCGCGCGCGCGGCGCTTTGGGTGCTCGTGATTGTGCTTCTGGCCCTGCTCGCTCTGAGCATTTGGTCCTGGCGGCGAGTGCGGGCTGCGTTGCCCCAACTGGACGGAAGCGTAAGTGTTCCGGGACTCGCGGCGCCCGTTCAGGTGCTGCGCGATGCCCGCGGCGTGCCGCATTTGCGCGCGCAATCGCTCGAAGATCTCTACTTCGCTCAGGGTTACATCACCGCGCAGGATCGCCTTTGGCAGATGGACTTGAGCCGCCGCCTGGCGCGTGGCGAGCTCGCGGAGATCTTCGGCGCCCGCGTCGTTGAGCGCGACGTGGAAAACCGCACGCTGGGCTTCCGCCTGACCGCCGAGCGCGCGGTCGACGACCTGCCGCCCGATGTGCGGAGCATGCTCTCCGCCTACGCGCGCGGCGTCAACGCCTTCATCGACACGCATCGCAATCGTCTGCCGGTCGAATTCACGATGCTCGGCTACCAGCCGCAGCCTTGGCGCGAGGCGGATTCGATGGCCGTCGGCCTGAACATGGCCAAGATGTTGAACACGTCGTGGCAGGCCGACCTCGAGCGCGAGCAGCTTCGGGGGCGCCTCGGCCCGGAGCTTTACGCCGACCTGTTCCCGCAGAATTCGCCGCTCGAGCATCCCGTGGCTGAACCGGTGGCGGGTCCGGCACGTGCCGTGCCTCCGGAAGCCGCTCAGGCTCCGGACCCCGCGCCTCAGCCTGCGCTGGCCGGCGGCGGGCTTGATCCGGTGCTCGACGCGCTTGAATCAGAATCAAACGACGGGGACACGAGTGGCCTCGGCAGCAACAACTGGGTGGTGAGCGGCGCGCACACGGCCTCGGGCAAGCCGCTGCTCTCGAACGATCCGCATATCGCCCACAGCGTCCCGAGCGTCTGGTACATGATTCATCTCGAAGCGCCGGGCATGGACGTATCGGGCGTGAGCCTGCCCGGCGGTCCGGCGGTCATCATCGGCCACAACCAGCGCATCGCCTGGGGGATGACGAACACGGGTCCGGACGTGCAGGACCTCTACGTGGAACAGTTCAATCCGTCGAACCCGCGCCAGTACCTTCAGAACGGCCAGTGGGCGGACGCGGAGGTGCGCGACGAGGTGATCAAGGTGCGCGGAGCCGCCGATCGCCACGTCACGGTGCGCGTGACGCGGCATGGCCCGATCATCTCCGACCACGGGTCCGACCGAGAGTTCGGGCAAGGCGGCCGGGCGCTGGCGCTGTGCTGGACAGCGCTCCAACCGCACGCGCTGCAGTTTCCCATTGTGGCCATGAATCAGGCGCAGAACTGGCAGGAGTTCACGGACGCCGTCCGCCACTTTACGGGCCCCGAGCAGAACATGGTGTTTGCCGACGTCGACGGCAACATCGGGTATTACGCGCCAGCATGGGTGCCGATGCGCCGGAACGGCGACGGTTCGGTGCCGGAGCCCGGCGCGAGCGGCGATTACGACTGGATCGGCTACGTGCCCTTCGAGGATTTGCCCCACGCTTACGATCCGGCGGGCGGCGTGGTTGCCACGGCCAACAGCCGCGTGATCCCGGAGGGTTACCCGTACTTCTTCACCGACGCGTTTGCCGCGCCTTTTCGCACGGCGCGCATCTTTGATCTACTGCAGGCAGGGACGCCGGGACGCCAGTGCGGCGCGCCCGATTCCCCGCCCCGTTCCGCGTGTTTCAAGGTCGATGACATGCTGAAGATCGACATGGACATTCATCCGCTTGACGACGCGTGGCTCGCGCCTGCGCTGGTGCGGGCTGCCGCCGTGCATCCGCCCGACGCCGCGGACGCGCGCCAGGCCATCGACCTGCTGCGGGGCTGGAACGGCGAGGCCACGGCCGATTCGCCCGTGCCGCTCATCTGCAACGACACGTTGATCGCCCTGCGCGAGCGCATTCTGCGGCCCAAGGTGGGCGAGGACCTGATGCACCGGAACTGGTCCCTCAGCACGATCTTCCTGGAAAAGGTGATCGATCAGCGCCAGGCGCGCTGGCTTCCGCCCGGCGACGCCGACTTCGACGCCACCTTGATCGGCAGCCTCGGCGAAGGCCTGCACCGCATCGAGCAGCGCGTCGCGGGCCGCGATCCCGCTGCCTGGCACTGGGGTGACACGATCCCGCTGACGTTCCATCACCCGCTCGATTCCCTGCCGCTCATCGGACACTATTTTGACGTCGGACCTTTTCCCGAGGCGGGCACCACCAGCACCATCAAGGCTACTTCGCCCGCTTACGGGCCCTCGATGCGCATGGTGGTGGATCTTTCGAATCTGGACGGCTCGGTGCAGAACCTGACCCTCGGCGAATCGGGCGAGATCTCGAGCCCCTATTACGCGGACCAGTTCCAGGCCTGGTACACCGGGCAGAGCTTCCCCATGCTTTTCAGCGACGAGGCGGTGGATCGCGGGGCGGTGCACCGGTTGACGCTCGAGCCGGCAAACAAAGGGGAGTAGCGAGTAGGGAGTAGTGAATAGAAAGTCGGGAGTCGGGAATCAAGAGGTGGGGGCAGTGAGTCGGAATCGCACTAGCCGAGCGGCTTAGCCTCTATTGCCTACCCCTACTCGCTGTTCCCTCCTACGAAGGCTGGTTCGTGTAGGACGCCTGCAGTTGCTTCATCGCCTGTTCGTTAATCTTCAGCTTGCCTTCCTTGATCAGCCGCTGCTTCAACTCCTGGCGATAAACCTCCCACGCAAATGACTTCTTCTGATCGAGAAGCTGCTGCTCGATCTGGGCCTTTTGCCCGGCGAACCCGGCCTCGTCCGCAGGCGTGTGGCCCGTCACCTGGAACACCATGCGGTTGGTGCCGGCGGTGACGACGCCGCTCAACTGTCCCGGAGCGAGCGTGAAAGCATCCACGAGTTCAGTGCCCGAGATCAAATTGTCCACTGTCTCCTGGCGGGCGAAGTCCTTGCTGTCTTTCACGGTCAGGCCCATCGCCTGGGCGGTCTTCTTGAAGTCGCCGCTTTTGGCCTTGGCGGCAAAGTCCTTGGCCTTCTCCTCGGCCACCACCTTCGATTGTTCCGCGCGATAATCCTGCTCCACCTGGACGCGAACCTCGTCGAGCTTGGGCGTATGCGCAGGGACATCGTCGGCGAGTTCGACGATCACGATACCCTTGGGCAGGGTCAGCGGGTCGCCCACGGCGTTCGGCGCAAGCTGGAAGGCGAGACTCTGCAAACCCTGGCTGATGCCGAGGTCGGGGATGGGCGCGCCGGGCCTGAACAACCCCGTCGTCTGCACGCTCAATCCGAACTTGGCCGCCACCGCGTCAAAGTGCTGCGGATCGGCCTTGGCGGCCTCCGTGAATCGCCCGGCGAGATCGGCCTGGGCGGCGTCAAGCTTCTGCTTCTCGAGTATGTTCGAAATGCTGGCCTTGACCTCGTCAAAGGTCTGCACGTGCGCGCTCTGCTTGTCAAACACTTTGATGATGTGAATGCCGTAGGTGACGTTGATCAACCCGCTCACCTGGCCCGGCGGCAGGGAAAACGCCGTGTCCTCAAACTCCTTCACGGTCTGCCCGCGCTGGACCCAACCGAGATCGCCTCCCTTGGAGGCCGTGGTGTCTTCGGAGTATTTCTTCGCCATCTCCGCGAAATCCGCGCCCTTCTGAAGTTGGTTCAGCACATCCTGCGCCGTCTGACGGATCTTCGCCACTTCTTCGGGAGTCTTGCCGGTGGTCTTGAACAGGATATGCGACACCTTCACTTCTTCCGGAACCCGGTAGTCATTGAGGTGCTGCGTGTAGTAAGAGCGCATCTCGTCGTCAGACACCTTCACCATCGGACGAACGTGGTCCATATCGATCAGCACGTAGCGCAGCGACCGCTCCTCGGGCTGCTTGTAGCGGTCATGGTTGGTGGCGAAATAAGCTTCAAGCTCCGTGGGCGTCACCTGCACGTCTTTGGTAAAGTCCGCGGGATTGAATAGGACGTACTGAATGCGCGCCTTCTCGTTGCGCTGCACGTATTCCTGGTGGACCTCGGCCGGCGAGACCTCGACGGCGTCCGTGACCGCGTCCCGGAGCTTGTCGCTCAGCAGGCTCTCGCGAAGCTGCGCTTCAAACTGCGCCACCGTCATGTTCATGGACTGCTGCACGGCGGCCTGGTATTGATCCATGCCGACGAACTGCCCGTTCTGGTTCAAACCGGGAAAGCTGCGGATGGCTTCCGAAAGTTCCGGGTCGCTCACCTCAAGTCCCATGCGGTGGGCTTCCTCGACGACCTCCTGATCCTGGATCATCGAGTCCAGCACGTTGGGCGCGAATTGGGCCATCACCTGGGGATTATTGCCGATCGGCGAGGACGCGAACCGCTGGCTGATCTGCTTCTGCAGATCCTGGGTGGTAACCTGAAAGTCCCCGAGGCTGGCGAGGACGTTCGAACTTGCGCTGGCTGAGTTATCCCCGCCCGGCAGCGGCGCGAGCGTCACAACCATACCGACCGAAACGATGCCGAGAAAGAAGATGAGAAGATACTTCAACATCTTCTGCCGGTTTTTTCCGCGAAAAAACCTGTACATGAAAGCTCCTAAGAACTGGGCGAGTTCCCCGATATTATAAGGCCTTGAACCCGAACGCGTCCAGCAGATTGCGGTGCCGGTCCTGCCCGCCAAGGGGTTCCCGCCTGGCATTTTCCAGCGAGGGCTATTCCACGGCCTTCTCCAACAAGGCGCCCGCCCCGGCGATGTTCTTCACCAGGTCGTCCGGGATCCGATGCCGTTGCTTGAGATAATCGGGGCTGTTGTAGGAGAGCCAGACCTTGCCTTCCGCGTCTTCCCATGCCAGCGCCTTCAGCGGCAGATCGATGGCAAGCGTCGGCGAGGCGACCATCAGGGGCGTTCCGGCCTTCGGACTGCCGAAAATGATGAGTTGAGTAGGGCGCATCGTCAAGCCGGCCTTCTCAGCTTCACCGCTGTGGTCCACGCGCGCAAATACCGTGAGATTTTTCCCCTCGAGCAAGGCCTCGAGCCGCTTCAGCGTCTCTGGAACCGAGTGCGGACTCCGAAGGTGAACGAGCCCGTTCTCCGGCTGTGGAGCCATGTGCATCCTCCTTAAGAGATTATATTACCCGGCGGGGCGCGCTACGCTTCCAAAATCAGCGCGAATAGTGGCGAACAGAGAGGGCGATGGGGAGGCCGACGCAGAACCAGTGCTCGACGAATTCGCCGGCCTGCTGGGCCACATCGATGGGACTCGGGGGAACGGCGGAAAGCGGCAGCACCACCAGGTGCATGAAGGCATAGACTGCGGCCCCATAGAGGACGCCGGAGAGAACGGCGCGCTCCACCAGGAACGTGAACTTGCGGCTCAGCAGGTAATACACTGTCGCAGCCCCCAGAGCGATCCCAAAATGCAGGACCACACCAAGCGCGGCGCTTTGCGCGCCGTCGCGGTACGAGCCTGCGCCAAGCACTCCGCTGGCAATCGTCTGAGGGATAAGAATCGGCGCTCGGGGACTGTACAGCAGGATCGCGTAAGCCAGGTCAAGCACACCCACGATCGCCCCGCCGATCAGGATCGCCGGGAGGGGCCGCGCCTTGCCGGAGAAAGAAACGGTGTGGCCGGCGATCACTGAAGTTGCCATTGAAAACCTCCTGGACCAGGTTCCGCCATCACAGTCCTCGCATGGTAGCGCAGCGCCCGGAGTGTCGCCGATCGAAATGTGACGGACCCGCCAGAGCGTGGGATGAACGTGCCGCGGCGCGCAACGAATCAGGCCGCGACGACCAGCGCGGCCTCGCCGGCCGTTTTTCGAAGTTCCGGTTTTCCCGTGCTCGCAACCGCCGGGGCTGCGGAAGCACAGATCGGGTCCGCGCCACGGCTGCCCTGGGTTTCACCCTGATCGGCTTTCGCCTCACGCGGCTCAAGGCGACCAGCAGGATGGGCCCGGCATCTGCCCTTGCCACCTGGCAACCCGGTTGATACAGTAGCGGTTCGAGTCTTCTCGGAGCCGCGCAGAGATTGGGGCTTCTCATTAAGGAGGCATGGTGGGCAAACGTGATTTAACGCGTCGCAGGTTCCTGCAGCGCACGGCCGTGGCAGCGGCCGGCGCAGGCTTGGCAGGTCGATCGTTTCTGCTCGACGGCGGACCACTGGCTGCGAGTCCGATAGCCGGTGCGTCGGCCCAGGTGGCGCCCGCCGCGCCCAGTGATACCGTGCGCTTCGGCATGATCGGCGTAGGCATGCGAGGTTCGGACCTGCTCGAGACCTCCATTTCGCTGCCCGGCGTGGAGTGCGCCGCAGCGTGCGATCTTTACGAGGGCCGGCGGACGCTCGCGCGGCAGATCCTCGCCAAAGACAGTGTCCCGATTACGGCGCGCTACCAGGAGTTGCTCGACAACAAGGAAATCGACTGCATCGTGGCGGCCGTGCCCGATCACTGGCACAAGCAGATCATTGTGGACGCGTGCGCCGCGGGCAAGGACATCTACTGCGAAAAACCCATGACCCACGCCGTGGCCGAGGGCTTCGAGATCATCGCCGCCGCGGGGCGCTCGAACCGCATCGTTCAGATCGGCAGCCAGGAGCCTAGCTCGGTGGTCTATGCCAAGGCGAAGGAACTGCTGGCCTCCGGGGCCATCGGCAAGCTGTGCCTGGTGGAAGCCACCATGGGACGCAACGACCATTGCGGGGCATGGTGGTACAGCGTGCCGCCCGATCTTTCGCCACAGACGGTCGACTGGGAGACATGGCTCGGCACGGCCCCGAAGCGTCCCTTCGACGGCTCGCGCTGGACGCGCTGGCGCTGCTTCAAAGACTACGGCGAGGGCATTCCGGGCGACCTCTGCATCCATCACCTGACGGGGATCCACTACGTGCTTGGCATCGCTGCCCCGCCCAAGCGGGCCTTCACCCAGGGCGGGCTCTATCGCTGGCACGACGGGCGCGACGTGCCGGACGTGATGACCACGGTCTATGACTACGGCGATTTCAGTTGCACACTACGCGTGACGCTCAATACCGAGACCGAGTCCGGGTTCCGCTTCATGGGCGATCGTGGGATCCTCGAGATTCACGGCGTCGAGGACCCCGAGGCGCTCAGCGTGACCCCCCAGGACGGCGCGGACCACGACGCCTGCACGCCGGCGTGGCCGATGGGCGCGATGCGCCAGGAGTATGTCCATGCCTGGCGCGCCGAGCATGGGCCGCGTCCGGGGTCGCAGCAGGTGACGGAGGCCGTCACCTATCATGCGCCCCCTCTTTACGACGACACCCGCGATCATCTGTTCAACTTCTTCCAGTCGGTCAAGACGCACCGCCCTTCCGTGGAGGACGAGCACTTCGGCAACAACGCGGCCATCGCGATCCATATGGCCAACGAGTCGTACTACAAGGGCGGCGCCGCGGTATGGGACGCGAGCGCGCGCCAGATTCGGACGTAGGCGCCCGGCGGCAGGTGTAGGTGTTCCGTGGCGGAAACTGTTGCCCAACATCTCGCGTTCACGATGCAACCTATCGGGTTTGTGCGTAGCCCGTACACCGAGACCGCGCAAATTCCCAAGGGTCCGCACGCGGAGCACCGCGCCGAGGGCGTGCTCGACCTCCTGCCGGAGTACGAGGCGGGCCTGGCCGACATCGAAGGCTTCTCTCATCTCTACGTGCTGTGGGCGTTCCACCGCGCGGCCGCCTGCGACCTTGTGGCCACGCCTCCCGCCGACGACTACCGGCCCCACGGCGTCTTCGCCACGCGGTCGCCGCGGCGTCCTAATCCCATCGGGCTGACCGTGGTGCGACTGCTCGGCCGCGACGCCTGCCGCCTGCAGGTCCGCGGGGTCGACATGCTCGACGCCTCCCCGATCCTCGACATCAAGCCGTACCTCTCGAGCATTCCCGCCGGGGAGTTGCGTCGTGGCTGGCTTGCTGAGGCCGAAGCCCGCCAGCGTGCCGCCCCCTGAACGCGCAACCGCCTCGAGGCACGGAAGAGAGACGTCTCGCCATAGCTGGTCATTCCCTCTGCCACACCTGATCGCCCCCGGAAAACGTCTCGATCACGCGATAGTGACTGCGCAGCTCGGCACGCAACGGGCCAAGCGAGTCGGCGTCCGAAGCGGTACGCCGCGTGTCGAGATCCAGCGGCCAGAGGACCAACTGCACCTGGTGCGCTTCTAAGCCTTCGACGCTGTCTTGCACCTGATCGGGCCGCGTATACGCGGTAACCGTCACGTACGGGACCGGCGTCGGGTTGCGCAGTCCGAGCGCAACATATGTGTTGGCCCAGCCAGCTTCGAAAAAGGATTCGGAAGGCCGCGTGTGAGCCGACAGCCATTGAAACTGCTCGTAAAGGGCAGGCTGCAGAAACGCGGTGCGTCCGGACGCCAGATCGATCGACGGGCTCGCGTGCCGCTGCACCTGCTGGACGTCGACCACGGCCATGAGCAGAGCGAGCGCCCAGGTCAGCCAGGTCAGGACGCGCTCGGGCCTGCCCAGCCGCGTCAGAAGCCAGGCAAATAAAATCAGAGCGGGGAGCGAAACCACGCAAAGCCGGAAATAGGAAGGAGCGGGCGCCACACTGACGAAGAGAGCCACGCCCGTGATGCTGATCAGCATCAGGCGGTCCCAGGGAAGGTCAGGCCGGCGCCGGCCCTCCCGCCAGTACCGCAGCGCGAACAGCAGATAAACTCCGGGCAGCAGAACGTGAATGACCAGATATTCCGCCACCCAGGGCAGTCCATACCAGGGATGAAGAGACGGTGGCGCGGCGAGGTAGGTTCTGAGAGTATTTCCCTGGGCGTCCGCCGGGTAGTAGCGGGCTCCGAAGATGATTGTCGATTCGATGAAGCGGCTGAGGCCGGCTTTCCACACGAAATAAGCATTCGTGCCGAACACCGTTACGAGATAGGACGCCGCCAGAGACAATTCACTGCCGAACAGGCCGGAGGGTTCAGGATTCCGGCGGCGCTCCCACACCAGGAAGATCGCGAAGCCCAGGGCGGCCAGCAGTCCGCGGGGAAGAGTGAAGAACGAGGCCAGTCCGCAGAGCACGCCCGCGAGTGCGATGCGCGGCGGTGCCCGATTCTCCGTCAGTGAAGCGGCGGCGGCCATGACCGCAAGCACGCTGAACCACTGGTGGCTGGGGTCAAGCCCGTGATACAGCGAGACGGTGAGCAGTAGAGTGCCCGGCAGGAAAACCGCCCAACCGGAGATCAGCGTTCGAGAAATCACAACGCTGAGCCAGAACAGGCTCAGCCCCAGGACCAGCAGCGTCACGTTGGGAATCCAGGCGCGCTGTCCGAAAACCTTGAAGAGGGCAAGGTAAACGAGCTCGGTTCCCGGGGACGTGAATTGGAAGAAGTCCCTGTAGATGACCTGCCCTTGCTCCATGCGCGCCGCGTTCAGCAGGTAGATACGCACATCCCCCGGAAGGAAAATCGTGGCGCCGTTCGGCGTGAAGAGCAGAGAAGCCACAAAGACGGCGGCACCGGGCACGAGCCAGCGCAGGGCGTCTCCCGGCCGCGGGCGGCGTGCGAGAGCGGGGGTTCCGGTCTGGGGGGCCATGGGGCCGATCGTCTCCCGCGGGCGGCGCGAAGTGCGATTGCGGAGGGCCGCGCCCTCGCACTCACAGATTCGATCACCAGACCCGAAGCGTCGCTTTGCGGGAAACATTATTTGGCACGCGACATCTGAAGGCAAGGCCCGATCTGACGTTGGGCGATGTAAGATAAGTCGGCAAATGAACCGTCGCAGATTTCTGAAGTCGTTGCTCGTTCCTGCCGCGCTGTCGGCCGCTTCGAAGGACGCACGCGCGCAGACGCGCCGTCGCCCGGCCCGCCATGCGGCGCCGGGCGCGGGCAAGATCGAGCGCGTCGGCGTCTCCAGCCGGAGCTTTCAAGACTTCTTCGAGTCTACGCATGACCCCGCAGCGCCTGCGCCCCCCGGGAGGCTCGCGCTGCTCGACTTTCCGCAGATGATCGCGGACCGTTACAAGGTCCACAACTTGGAGTTGGCGGCGCCGCACTTCGCTTCGCTCGAGCCGGCGTACCTTCTGGAACTCAAGGCAAACCTGGTACGCGCACATTCGCGGCTCATCAACATTCCGGTCCACATCCCGGAGCTCGAAGCCGGTGCGGGTTTGTCGGACTCGACGGTCGCCGTGCGCGACGCCGCGATCGCCGCCTCGAAGAAATGGATCGACATCGCGCGGCAGCTTGGCGCTCGTTCCGTGCGATGCGATCCCGGCACGGTGGATCCGGATAACGTCGCAGCCACGGTCGATTCCTACCGGCAACTCGCCGCTTACGGCCGCGCCAAAGGAGTCGCCGTCCTGATCGAGAACCATGACGCCATCGGCTCCGCGCGTCCCGAGACGCTGGTGATCCTTGTGCGAGGCGTCGCAAGTCCGTTCATGGGCACCCTGCCCGACTTCGGCAGCTTCCCCGACGACTCCGCCCGCGAGCGCGGGCTCAACATGCTGTTCCCCTACGCACGCACCACATGCCATGCCCGGGGACAGAGCCTCGACGCGGGCGGCAACGAAACCGCCTTCAACTTCCAGGCGTGCGTCCAGATCGCGCAACGAAGCGCCTTCAAAGGCATGTACTCGATCGAATACGAAGGCAGCGGCGACGCCTACCAGGGCGTGCAAGGTGTGGTGAACGAATTGTTGCGTTTCCTCTAGGCAGCCGTGTGCCGGTGCTGTCTTGAGCGCGGAAAATCGCGGGTGAGGACCGGCGCCACAGAGACCGGAGCTCCTTCCCTTTGTAATCCGCACCACGCCGGGCTTTCACTGTTCAATCTCGTTTCCGCGAATCAAGGGGCGCTGGCCGGCACGCATCGGAACACCACGATCTTGTCGGACGTGGTTGTGACGGTCACGGCAAACGTTGAATGGTCGGCAGTAAAGGTCGTGACGTGTGTCGCGAGACCGGCATTCGCATTGAAATCGTCCACAGGAACCGCCAGGGCAGCCCCCGGGCCCTCGCCCGTGACCGAAGAAAAGTCGTATTCATAGAGGTCGTACGCGACGCCGGGCGTGAGGCCGCTCGCGGTTGCTTGCAGGGCAAAGTTCGTCATCCATGCGGACGGCGGCTTGTTCGTGCAGCTCTGACCCCAGACACTGGTCCCGATCATCGGGTTTTCGTAGTCATAACCGGCCACGGGATCGAGCGGATTCATCGTGCCGCCACTGAAGGTCGGACCCACAATCCCAAGCGCAACCGGTAACGTGACGCCCGATGGATCCTCGGGACCGGCAACCGAGAATCCGTAATTATGCGGCCCGGAGATCAGAACGGTGTTATAGCCGGAGCCGCCCGTGGAGGTGTGAATCGTTTGATCGCCCGGAATAATTATGGAGTAGGCCGGTGCACCCTTCCGGTTGGCCCCCGCTCGCGTGTTGTCCAATGAGTCGAAAGAGTAACCGAACACGAACGGCGTGCACCCCGCCCGGTCCGAACCCGCGCCCGGCGGAATCGCCGGATTGGAAGTGAATTTGTCACCCGAGAGCGTGTAGTTACCGTGGTCGTCGAAGTACACAACATCATCAGGATAGTAGGTCGGGTCCGTTGGAGAGTGATTGGTGCCGATCCTGATGACCGCGACCTCGTGATCGTACTGGGGGTCGGAACCTCCGTTCATCAAAACCGCCATCGTCACCTGATGGCCGAGGATGACCTCCTGTTTTACCCAGGACATGTACTGTTCATATCCGGCGACCCCGGTGGGCTGGCCCGAATAGCCATAGGTCGTCGCGCTCAGCCGCGAATTCGAGAGACATAAGGCGGCGTCGGCGTACGTGTTCGGTCCGCTGACGCCCGTCCCCGGGTCCTCAATCAGCAGTTGCGCGTTGTAATTGACTTGGCCGCGGTGAGCGGCGCACGCGCCATCGGGCCCCGACTGCGACAACCCTGTGCCGCAGATCAGCCGGGCACTGAACTGCGACATCCACTGGCCATTGTTGAGCCCGGCCTGCATCATGGATACTTCGCCGCAATACCCGTCGTCGTTCTCCCACTGGTAGAACGGCTTCAGGGGCTGCCGCGGGTAGATGTAGAAACGGGTCGCGGAAGGCGTTGTGCCGTCCACCAGCTTTTGGCCACAATCTGACTCGGCAGCTCGGGCGTAGGCGACCACCGCCATGAGCTCCGCGAGTGCGAACGCCAGGATCAGAGCGCGGTTCTTGCGCATTGTCATGCGGGGATCAACGCCGCTCCCGTTCGATTCCACACGATTGCCATTTTAGCGCTCTACCGGAGCGGCGCCGCTTAATTGGGCACTTGGTTTCCCACGCTCGCCACTCGCCACTGTTCTACATGATCGCCGTCGGCGGCGCCGGTTCATCGGGGCGACCCGCGTTCGCGAGCGGCACCCGGACCATCACGGTGATCAAAACGGCTAGCGCCACCAGCGCCGCCAGAAACGGCGGTGCCCACTTGACCAGCGTCACGTCGTGGCCCGACCCTACCAGTCCGGCGATGACCAGGCCGCAAAGCGCCTCCCCGGCGATCAGGCCCGAGGCTGTCAGTACGCCCGCATTGTCCACGCGCGCCTTCTGCGCTTCGTTGAGGCCCCGCCGATCCCTGAGCTTGTCCGTGACCCAGCGGATCACGCCACCGCAGAAAATGGCGAAAGTGGTTCCGAGCGGCAGATACATGCCCACCGAAAAGAGCATCACGCTCCGCACCTCAATCAGGATCATGGCGATGCCCAGCAGGACCCCGACGATCACCAGCGGCCACGCCATGTCGCCACCGACGATGCCCTTCGCGAGCAGCGCCATCAGTCCAGCCTGGGGCGCGGGCAGCGAGGGACTGCCGAAGTGGTAGGCCTTGTCGAGCACCGCCAGCGGGAAAAAGAGCACGAGCGACGCCACCACGATGCCGCAGAGGTCGCCCACCTGCATCTTGGCCGGAGTGCCGCCGAGAATGTGCCCGACCTTGAGGTCCTGCAACATCTCGCCGGCCACCGCCGACGACACGCAGATCACCGCCGCCACGCCGAGCACCGCCGCCACCCCGCCCGTGCCCGAGACGCCGAGCGCCACCATCAGCAGGGCCGCGATCACGAGGGTGCAAAGCGTCAGCCCCGAAACCGGATTGTTCGATGACCCGATCATGCCGACCAGGTTGCCGGAGACTGCGGCGAAGAAAAACCCAAGGACGATCATCACCAGGGCCGCGATCACCGCGCCCGTGATCACTTTCGAGTTCGTGAGATTCCCCGCGCTTCTGATGAAGAGGTAATACAGCGCGAACATGGCCACGAGCACCGCCCCCACGCCCGCAAAGATCACCTTGGCATTCAAATCCCGCTCGGTGCGGGTGCTGGCGGCGTGCGCGGCGGCCGATTTCTTGAGATCGGAGACGGCCCGCGCCATGCCGGCGGCGAGCTGCTTGCGCATTTTGAACAAGGTATAGGTGGCGCCGACCATCATCCCTCCGACCGCGATGGGCCGCACGATCGAGAAATAGATGGCGCTTGCCAGCAACGTCCAGGAGAGCTGATGCCCGGCAGGCTGCGAAGCCTGAATCGAAGGCCCGAGGGCGAAGGTCAGCAGGGGCACCAGCAGGCCCCAGGCGAGCACCCCGCCGGCGAAATTTAGGGCCGCGAGTCTGGGTCCGATGATGTAGCCTACTCCGAGGTATGCCGGGCTGATGTCCGGCGCGGTGAAGGTCGTCGCGCCGCCGGTCAGGGTGGTGGCAACGTTCGGATTCGTGCTGGTGCGCAGCAGCAGCCGCTTGCCCACGGCGCTGATGCCGACGGGAAAGGTGTTGCTCGCCCGGAAAACGTTTACGGCGCCGAGCAAGTACATCAGCCCGCCAAATCCCATATTGGCGAACAGGATTTTGGCCGCTTTCGCGCCCTGCTGGCCGGCCTTGTGGATTTCGGAGGCGGCCACGGACTCAGGGAACGGAAGGTCAGGGTCTTCCACCATCACGCGGCGCAGGAGCGTGACGAAAAGAATGCCGAGCGTCCCGCCGATCACCATCAGTGCCACCGAGTTCCAGTACTTGTCGCTGGTCAGTCCCGGCCACAGCCCGGCCATGACGAAGGCCGGAATGGTGAAAACTGCGCCCGCCGCAACCGACTCACCGATCGAGCCCACCGTCCGGGCGATGTTCTCTTCGAGCAGCGATCCCTTCATGAGCCGCAGCAGTGCCATGCCGATCACGGCGGCGGGATAGGTGGCCGCGATCGTCATTCCGGCCTTCAGGCCCAGATAGGCGTTGGCCGAGCCGAGGATCGCGGTCATGACCAGGCCGATGATCAGGGCGCGGAGGGTGAACTCCTTCATCTCCATAGTCTCGGGGACGTAGGGCGCGTGCTTCCCGCGTGCTGGGGGTTTTTCGATCACTTGACTGCTCATACGATGAGATCCTCTGTGAGTCCTTTGCGGATGAAAATCACCGCCAGAACTATACACTATACACGCGAAATGCGCGTGTTTCTTGAAGGCTCTGGCAAGACGAAGGGAACGTCAGTCCCACGTCACAAGCCGTGGATGAAGTCTGGTTTTCAGAGGAGATCTGCGAAGGCCGTCAGGGGAGAAATGACGTAGCCCGGCCGTGAACCCGAGGGCGAACGGGCTGCGTAGCGGGCTGACCTTTTCATCGAATTTCTGCGTGAGGTGCAGGGCGGGTTAACAGAGCCCAGTTTCGGCGGCTTTCAGCGTTCCAGGAGATGGAGGCGCTGCTTCAACAAACCGGCCGGACCCCTTCGCATTTACTGCCATTGAACGAGGTGGTCGGGGTCTTCCACGACGACGGCTTCGTACTTTTCCAGCATCGGCATCAGCACGTTCTCGAGTTCGCTTTTCCAAAGCTCGCCTTCGTAAAACTTCGCCTTCATGGGCTCACGCGAAGGGAGGTCAGGAAAACCGCGCATGAAGAAGAATGTGTCGGGGTCTTCCACGGAGAGAAACGGACCTAATATCTTCATCCCGATTTCGGTGTGCGCCGGAATCGACCTGGACCGGAACACCTCAAGGAACTTTGCTCGCATTCCAGGCTTGGTTTTGTAAGTGCGCATCTCGATGATCATTTGCAGTTCTCCGCCCGCATTTTGAGCGGCTGATTACTGATCACGTCGCATAGACAAGGACGGGAAACGCCCGCGCGGGCCGCAATCTCATTGCCTCACTGAGTGCTCGTCGGCAACACCAGCGAAGATTGGCCGAACACATATGTCCATCCCGCCGGCGTGCGTACGTATGTGTCACTGAACCAGAATTTGCGATCGAACGGCTTGCCATTGGTCGTGCCCTTTTCCCAGAGCCGTGCCGTGACCACGGCGGTGTCGCCCCAGACGCGAACCGTTTGGAACGCTTCGTCGTTGTGTTCGTAGGTCGATTGCGCGCCCTTCGCGTCTTCGAGCATGTCCGCCTTGTTGAAAGTCTTGCCGGAGCCCGTCACCAGTACGAAATCGTCCGCCAGAATGCGGGCCATCGTGGCCGCATCGTTTATCTTCACGGCTGCCTGGTATTGCGTGTCCAGCGCGGCGACGAGTTTGCCGTCATCGGTTGAGGACGCCCTTGCGCCCGGGACCGTCGTTGCCGCGATGAAGCTAACCACCATTCCCGTCGCCAGAAGCAACCAGAGATGCGGGAAATGAGCGCCGGCCGCGGTTCTCGCATCCGTGCCGCGCGCAAGTGAGGTTGCTCGAACAAAAAGGCTTTTTTTCATGCCGATCTCCTTGTTGGATTTCGCTCGAACAACGAGCCGATGGTCACCGCCCCGGCCGCGAGTTCAGCGCTCTTCATCAGATGCATCTTTCAAGCGTGTGTCGATCGCGATCCAGTTCACTTCCCACGTTTTGCCCCCATCATCCGAGAACGATTGCTCAAAGCGGCAGGAGTTCGGAGTGATCGCCGACCATACATTTCGAACCAGAATGGTCCTGCCATTGAATGTTTCCTGATCGAAGAACTCGCCGCGCCCATTCTTGAACTCGCCGATCGTGGGCTCGCCCAAGGCGCCACCGCGGCTATTCGCGGCGTTGAGACTCCACTGGCGGGACTCGGGATTGTATAAACGCAGGGACAGAACTTCGAGGTGGCCGGCGGGACCATCGGCCTCGAGCTCCGCCAAATTGGCGCGGCCATCCCAAACCTTTCTGACGACGGTGACGCCCTCAAGGCTGATCCAGCTCGTGGAACCGGTTAAGGGATGATCGAGACGCGAAAGGTGGGTTTTCCAGGTGCCGAACTCGAAGTCAAAATCGTGTTGACCATCGCTTTGCACGCCGACCTGTCGAGAATCCGTGTTCGCCGGGTCTGGATTCGCCTGAGCTGCTCCCGCAGTCGAGCACCACACGAAGATCAGGGCACCCGCGAGGCAGCAGTTTTGGGCATGTTTCAGTGAACGCATGGTACGGTCTCCGTTCTTTGCCGGCTTGCCTCGCTGCGATTCGAGCCCGCGAAGAGTCGTGGTGCGGCCGGCACCTTTGAGCATGACCGGAGCAGGTGTATTCTCAGAGGTCCACTTTCTATGCAATTCGTGATACCACTCTCGAAGCACGGCGAACCGCTCTCCCGGCAAATCTACCGCGGATTGCGGCGGGCGATCCTCTCGGGCACTTTCCGTGCGCGTGACCGGCTTCCATCGACGCGAGATATGGCTGAGGCCCTGGGGGTTTCGAGGACGGTTGTGCTGCTCGCTTACGATGAATTGGTGGCGGAGGGTTTCGCCGCCGGCCGCCGCGGCTCAGGAACTTATGTCCCCGAAGGATTGGGCGGTCGACCCAAGAGACCAGAAAACTCAGCGAGGCTCCGCCTGTCGCGCTATGGGTCTGCAGCGGAGGCTGTAGCGGCCAGCGTGGATTTTCCGGGCCGGCGCTCGATTCCACTCCGCTACGATTTTGCTTACGGAGGCCGCGGCGACGTCGAGATCTTTCCGTACGAGATGTGGCGCCGCATTCTGTTGCGGCATGCGCGGAAAGCCCCCATTCGCGAGCTTGACTATGGCGTGGCGGCCGGGAGCTTTGCGCTGCGCGAGGCCATTTTGATCCACCTGCGCCGGTCTCGCGCGGTCGTCTGTGACCCGTCGCAAGTGATTGTCGTTAACGGCTCCCAGCAGGCTTTGGATCTGGTCGCGCGCGTATTGATCGAGCGCGGTGATCCCGTCGCCATCGAGGATCCGCAGTATCAAGGCGCAAGGGAGATCTTTCGCACCGCGGGGGCGCGACTGAAGCCGGTGCCGGTCGATCGCGACGGCCTGAATCCGGGCAAACTCCCGAAGGATGCCCGCCTGGCCCTGGTGACGCCGTCGCACCAGTTCCCGACCGGTGCAATTCTTCCGCTCGCCCGCCGCCTGGCGCTGCTCGATTGGGCCAGGCGCAGGAGGGCGGTGGTGGTGGAGGACGACTACGACGGCGAGTTCCGTTACGAAGGACAACCGCTCGAGTCTCTGCAGGGCCTCGACACTGAAGGACGCGTCATCTACGTCGGAACGTTCTCACGCACGATTTTTTCGGCCCTCCGCATCGGTTACTTGATCGCGCCCAAGTCCCTCGTTGCGGCGTTCACGTCGGCCAAATGGCTCTGTGACCGGCATACGGCCACGCTTGAGCAGGAAACGCTCGCGGAGTTCATTTCCAGCGGAATGTACGAGCGCCATTTGCGGCGCGTTCGCCGCCGAAATACCGGACGCCGCCAGGCCCTGCTCGAGGCCATTGACAAGTATCTGGGCGGCCGCGTCGAGGTGACCGGCGACGGCTCCGGCACTCACGTCGTGCTGTGGCCGCGTGCGCGCATATCGGAAGAGGCCGCCGTAAACCGGGCGGCCTCGCGAGGAGTCGGCATTTACGGAATATCCCGATACTTCCTGACACGGCCCTCGCGCACGGGGCTGATGCTCGGCTACTCGAGGTTGAACGAGCAGAAAATTCAAGAGGGGATCCGGCGGTTGGGCGATACCCTTTGAGGCCCAAGGACGGGCTTCTGGAGATCCGCCGAGCGGCGCGACGGCCTTCCAAAATCCAGCCTGCAGGTTGTCCACCAGCCGGAATCCGGCCTACAATGCGTATATAGAGTTAGGGCATTTATCAGCTTGAGTGTATAGGTTTCAAAATGGAAGAAGAAGCCGTCCGCTGGAACATCAAGGTCTCCAAAGACACCGATCTGACCTTGCGCACCTTCCTGGGCTCGCAAGGTATGAAAAAGGGCGATCTCTCGAAATTCATCGAGGAAGCCGTCCGCTGGCGCGTGCTCCAGCGCACCATCCAGGACATCTGGCGGCGCAACGCCGACGCCGATCCGGAAGAAGTCCAACGCCTCGTCGACGAAGCCGTCAGCGAGGTCCGCGCGGAACGCCGCGCCAAACGGAAGCCCGACAAAGCCTGATGCGCGTGGTGATCGATATCAATACATCGTGTCCGCACTCATCGCTCCGACCGGCAAGCCCGCCGCCATCATCAGAACCTGGCTGGATGGAAAGTTTATGCTCCTGACCTGCGCAGCGCATGTCGACGAGCTGCGCTCCACGCTGCAAAAGCCTCGCGTGTCCGAACGCATCCGGCCACACAAGGCCGGCCGCCTGGTCAAGCAGATCAAGAGGTTCGCCGAGGACGTGGGCGTGCTGCCGCCCGTGGTACGGTCTCCCGATCCCATGGACGATTTTCTGCTGGCCGTGTGCGAGGCGGGCCATGCCGACTATCTCGTGACCGGCGACAAGAGCGGGCTCCTTGTGCTCCGTCGCCCCAAGGCGACGCAGATTATTTCCGCGCGGAAATTCGTCGCGCTTTTCAATCCTGGCTCCGCCCCATGGAGGGAAGATGATCCCCAAGGAGACCGCAATGAATAGTAAGAACACGCATATGTTGACGCGGCGTGAGTTTGTGGGCGCCACAGCCGGAGCGGCTGCGTCTTTCATGATCGTGCCGCGCCACGTCCTCGGCCGCGGCTATACTCCGCCAAGCGATCGCGTCGCCGTGGCTTCGATCGGCATGGGACGCCAGGGGCAGGCGGTCACGATGGAACTGCTGGCTCATGCCGACGTTCAAGTGGTCGCGGTCTGTGACTGCAATAAGTTTTCCAAGAACTACGCCGAATATGGCGACAACGACCTGCTGAAGTCGGCGCGGCAACTGCTCGGGCCCGGTTATGAAAACTGGGGCGAAGATCTGGCTTCGCCGGGCCGCGTGCAGCTTACCCATGAGTTCTCGACCAGCCTCGGCATGGGTGGGCGTGACCCCGCGAAACGGTTGGTGGAAGCCTACTACGGTTCCCGCAAAGGCACCGCCTCCGGTTCGTACAAGGGCTGCACGGCCTACAGCGATTTTCGTGAACTGCTCGACAAAGAACACGATCTTGACGCCGTTTATGTTGCCACGCCCGATCACTGGCACGCCGCAATCTCAATGGCGGCCATGCGTAAGCACAAGCACGTTCTGTGTCAGAAGCCGATGACGCACAGCATCGGCGATGCACGCCGCGTGGCCGAGATGGCTCACGAGATGAACGTCGTAGCCTCGCTGCCCGTCAACAATCCGTCCACCGACGTCACCCGGCTGATTTCCGAGTGGCTGGCTGACGGCGCCATCGGCACGGTACGCGAGGTCCACAACTGGTCGAGCCGTCCTTTCTGGGCGCAAGGGGTCGGGCGGCCGAAAGAGGAGGATCCGGTTCCGGAAGGACTCGACTGGGATATGTGGCTCGGACCGGCGCCCGAGCGGCCCTTCAACAAAGCGTATCTGCCCTTCGTCTGGCGCGGCTGGTACGACTTCGGCGACGGCTCCTTTGGCGACATGGGCTGCTATAGCTTCGCCGGCGTGTTCAAAATCCTGAACCTCACCCCGCCCACAACGGTGGAAGCGAGTTCGAGCGAATCGTGGGATGAGACGCACCCCAAGGCGTCGATCGTCAACCTGAATTTCCCGGCCAACGGCCCCCGGCCCGCGGTGCGCATGTCATGGTACGACGGCGGCCTGCGACCGCCACGCCCGGCGGGGTTGAACGAGCGGGATCAAAGATTGTTCGAAGGCGGCGAGGAGGGCGAAGGCATCATGTACGTGGGCGATAAGGGCATTCTGCTCGGGGGCTTCAACGGCAACAATCCGCGAGTGTATCCGGAGTCGCCCAAGTACCAGGCGCCGCCCCGGCAGCCGCGCGGCGAAGGCCGGACGGATCCTGCGATCGACCAGTGGGTGGCCGCCTGCAAAGGAGGTCCGGCCCCGCTTGCCAACTTCGAATCGCAAAGCCCGGTAACGGAAGCCTTCCTGCTAGGCTGTATCGCCCAACACTTTCCGGGCCAGCTCATCGAATGGGACACCGCAGCCATGCGGGTGACCAATTCTGACAAGCTCAACGGCTACGTCGATCCGCCGTATCGCAGCGCCTATCGGATCTGAGTGCATTGGGGTTTTCACTGCGGCGGGAACTTCAGGCTCCCGGCGGAGCGCAGTCTCGAGTGTCGCGACCTCAAGGCGTGATCCCGCCGGCTGGAACGGCGATGCAGACTGCGCTTAACCGGACGCTCCGGGTAATCTGGGCTGGCGTGCTCGGCCTGCTCATCACGCTCGCCGGCTCCATCGTCTGGGGAGCGCTCCTCACTTTTAATCTCAGAACCAGCGCGGCGGTGCCCTGGTCGGTCGCGCCCATGGCCCTGTTTCTCTGGCTGATGTGGCGCTATCTCGGAGGCGCAGGATGGCCGCGCAGTACCTCGGAGTCGCGACGCCGTTCGCGGCGGGCCAATCCGGTATCGGGCCCCGTGATGGCATGGTCGCTCGCTGCCGGCGTCCTCGCGATTGCGGCTTTGGCCGGCTATTGGACTGCCCTGTTTCAGCTCGTGAAGATGCGCCCCGACCTTTTTTCGGACTATTCCAAATACCCCTTGCTGACCGTGGCGCTGATCATCGCGATGGGGGCGCTCGTTTCCCCTGTAACCGAGGAGGCCGGATTCCGCGGTTACTGCCAGGTAAGGCTGGAGCGGGAGTTCCGCGCCCCGGTGGCCGTGGGGCTCGCGTCATTCTTCTTCATGCTGGCGCACACGAACCAGGGTCTCTACTGGCCGAAGCTCCTGGTGTTCTATCTGGCCGGCGTCACCTTCGGCACGATCGCCCGGCTTGCCAACTCGATGCTGGCCAGCCTCCCGGTTCACATCCTGGGGGATTTGACCTTCTTCATCTTCGTTTGGCCCCGCGACGCCGCGCGGCGGCTGATCTGGGATAGCGGCGCCGACGCCTGGTTCTGGGTCCACGTGGCGCAGGCGGCTATATTCACCGGCCTCGCGATCATGGCGTTCCGAGGGTTGGCCCGCGTCAGTCGCGGTGTGCGGTCGGTTGAGTGAGGATTCGGCCCGTGTTAATCTGCGCTTCGCCGGGGCCGGGCGGTCCCGTTCCAAGGAGGCAACGTGAATCGGTCCAGGCTGCAGATGGGCGTGCTTGCCGCAATCGCGCTCTTCATTCAACCTCAGCCCGCACCAAAGGCTTCCCAGAACCAGCCGGCGACAGCCGATAAGCATCCGCTGACGGCGGTGCCGTACACTCCGAGCCTGAGTCTCGAGGCCATGGACAGGTCCGCGGACGCCTGCGTTGACTTCTACCAGTACGTCTGCGGCGGCTGGGTGAAGGACAACCCCATCCCGCCCGACGAATCGAGCTGGAGCGTGTACGCCAAACTCGCCAATGAGAACGAGCAGTTCCTGTGGGGCATTCTCGAGCAAGCGTCTGATGCGGACCGCCTGCGCAACGCCGAGGAGCAGAAAATCGGCGACTACTTTCAGGCGTGTATGGACGAGCCCGCGATCGAGAAGATGGGCGCCGCTCCTCTTCAGCCGGGCCTCGGGGAGATCGCGGCGCTCGACTCGAAGTCGGAACTCGGCAGGTACCTGGGCCAGGCGCAACTGGGCCTGCGGGGTAACGGCATGTTGTTCGGCGTCGGCTCTCATCAGGACTTCGCGGACGCCACGCAGGTGATCGCTTTCGCCGCCGCCGGCGGACTCGGCCTTCCGGACCGCGATTACTACACCAAGACCGATCCCAAATCGCAGCAAATCCGCGACCAATATCTCGCGCACGTGCAGCGGATTTTCGAGCTGGTGGGTGACGCGCCTGCCACGGCCGCGAGCGAGGCCAAGACCGTTATGGCGATGGAAACGGCGCTGGCCGCGAAGTCCCTGACGCGGGTCCAGAAGCGTGATCCCTATAGCCTGTTTCACAAAATGGACCGGGTGCAGTTGAAAGCCCTCACGCCGGACTTCGATTGGGAGGCCTACCTCGACGCGCACGGCCTCGCTGCCGTCCAGACCTTCAACGTGACCGAGCCGGAGTTCTACCGCGAAGTGAATCAGTTGATCGGGAGCGAAAGCCTCGCCGACTGGAAGACCTACCTGCGCTGGCACCTGGCGCACGCCTGGGCTCCCTATCTCTCCATGAACTTCCAGCAGGCGGATTTTGACTTCTACAGCCACACCCTGCGCGGAGTGGCCGTGATGGAGCCGCGGTGGAAGCGATGCGTGCGTCTGGTCGATCGCGACCTGGGCGAAGCCATGGGCCAGGTGTTCGTGGCCCGGACCTTCAGCGCGGATACGAAGGCCCGCACCTTGAAGATGACCCGCGAGATCGAGGCGGCGATGGAGGACGACCTGAAGGATCTGCCCTGGATGGGTCCGGCCACGCGTCAGCAAGCGCTCGAAAAGCTCCACACCATCGTCAACAAGATCGGCTACCCCGACAAGTGGCGCGATTACAGCTCGCTCGAGATCGTGCGCGGCGATTTCGCAGGCAACGTGCGCCGCAGCGCCATCTTCGAATCGAAGCGGCAACGGGACAAGATCGGGAAGCCGGTCGATCGCGGCGAGTGGGGCATGACTCCGCCCACCGTGAACGCTTATTACAGTTCGCAGATGAACGACATCAATTTCCCGGCCGGCGTTTTGCAGCCGCCCCTGTTCGATCCCAAGATGGATGATTCGCCCAACTACGGCAACACGGGGGGAACCATCGGCCACGAGTTGACCCATGGCTTTGACGACGAGGGACGCAAGTTCGATGCGCAGGGCAATCTGCGGGACTGGTGGACGAAGGAAGATGCCGCCCAGTTTGACGAGCGCATCGCCTGCGTGCGGGACCAATACGCGCAGTACGTCGTAGTGGACGACATCCACATCAACAGCAAGCTGACGAGCGGCGAGGACGTGGCCGACCTGGGCGGTACCCTGCTCGCCTACATCGCCTGGAAAAACGCCACCAAGGGCGAGGACTTGAAGCCGATCGACGGTCTTACACCCGATCAGCGGTTCTTTGTCGGCTACGGCCAGTGGGCCTGCGAAAACGACCGTCCCGAGGACGAGCGGATGAGAGCCTTCACCGATCCGCACTCCCCGGGCAAGTATCGCGTGAACGGCATTGTTTCCGATCTGCCGCAGTTCGCTCAGGCGTTCCGCTGCAAGCCCGGCCAGCCGATGGTACGGGATAAGATGTGCCGGGTGTGGTAGCCGGGCTGAGCGCCGTGGTTCCGATCAAATCAACTGTTGACTGTTATTGATTGCAAGCCTATCTTCAAAGAGAGTAATAGGAGGCGATAACAGGCGCGAACATGGCAATCGAGCAGATGAACATCTCCTTGTCGCCGCAGATGGCCCGGTTCATCCGGGGCAAGGTGAAAAAGGGCCAGTACAGCAACATCAGCGAAGTCGTGCGGGACGCGGTGCGTCACATGCAAGAAGTCGAGTCGCAAAAAGAGCGAGCCTCGTGGGCCGAGTTTGAGTCAGGCTTGAGCCCCACACAGCGCGAAGGCATTCGCAGCGCAGTGGCAAGGGGAATTGAGGACATGGAAAAGGGTCGCTTCAAGGACTACGACGAGGACGGGCTGAGGGCTTTGGCCAAGGAGTTGGTGGACGCTTCTCGCAGAAAACTGGCCCGTCGTCCGAAGGGCAAATGAAGCCGAGTTTCGGCACCCCCTGGCCGAGGGGGCCGATTCACCCGGGCGCCATCCAGCCGAAGGCAGAGGCCGGACGCCGGAAAAAAGCGCCGAAATCGAGGAACGAACCCACTATCTCGTTTAGAATCAGCGGAGGCTTCAGACGCTACCAGTTATCAATCGACAGCCTTCAGCCAGCACGCGGGGTCGCTGATCCCTAAGGGCAAGATTGCTGGATGCGAAGGGAGAGCGCCGGAAAAATATGCCGAAATCGAGGAACGAACCCACTATCTGCTTTAGAATCAGTAAACGCTTCCGGCTGTCACTAGTCATCGGCCTTCGACCTCGCCGGCGCCCAAAACCGCGATCTTAGGCTGCCCCCCCACCCCATCGAAGATCGACGAAGCTAACCTAATAAGTATTTTGTAATCAACAATATGGAGCGAATACGGGCAAAAGGCGAGCCCAACCGAACCCAATCTCGGAGCGGCTAAGGTCTTTAGCCTCAAGCACAAACATGCGCGGAGTCGGGTGGACACGGTGGCCCGTCCCGACGGCGCGCAAAAGCCAGATCCAGATCGTCCTGCCGGGCCGGATGATGACGGCTTGATGAGGTCTGCTATCTTATACGATGACGGAAGCGCAACCTGGTTTTCGGAGGTTTCGGCATGCCTCATCGTCTTCTGATCGCGTCCCTCGCCATCTGCCTGCTCGGAGCCGGCACGCTTGGCGCCCAAGATCATCCTCCAACCCTGGCTATCGGGTCGACTGCGCCGGATTTTGATCTGCCCGGGGTCGACGGCGCGAACCACCGCCTGGGCGATTACGCTTCGGCCAAGGTTCTGGTAATCGTCTTCACGTGCAATCATTGTCCTACGGCGCAGATGTACGAGAGCCGCATCAAGGCCCTGGCGGCCGATTACGCCGGGCGCGGGGTTGCGCTGGTCGCGATTGAGCCGAACAACGCCAAGGCCATCCGCCTCGACGAGCTCGGCTACACCGACTTGAGTGATTCACTCGCCGAGATGAAGCTCCGCGCCGCCTATCGGCATATCAACTTTCCTTATCTCTACGACGGCGAGACGCAGAAGGTCTCGCTTGCCTATGGGCCGGTGGCCACGCCGCACGTTTTCATCTTCGACCAGGAGCGCAAGCTGCGTTACGAAGGGCGCGTGGACGACAGCCCGCGCCAGAATCTCGTGCGACGCCAGGACGCGCGCGAGGCCATCGAGGCGCTGCTGGCCGCGAGGCCGGTCGCCGTCGCTTCCACGCCCGTCGTGGGCTGTTCCACCAAGTGGATGTCGAAGGAAGAGGGCCGCAACCAGGAGGAGGCCCGCTTTGAAGCCGAGCCCGTCACCTTGAATCTGGCCGGCGCCGATGACTTGAAGGCGCTGCGCAAGCCCGATGGCAAGGTGCGGCTGATCGATTTCTGGGCGACTTGGTGCGGGCCCTGCGTTGAGGAATTCCCCGACCTCATCACGATCTATCGCATGTACCGCCATCGTCCTTTTGAGCTCGTCACGGTAAGCACCAACTATCCCGACGAGCGGGCGGGCGTCATGCGGGCGCTCGAGCAGCAACACTCCGCGTCCCGGAATCTGCTCTTCGGCACCACCGACAACTACGGTCTGATGGCGGCCTTTGATCCGGCCTGGAAGGGCGCCGTGCCTTACACCGTGTTGCTCGACGCCGATGGCAAGGTGGTGTACAGCGTCCAGGCCCCGATCGATCCGGTTGAGCTGAAGCGCAGGATTGTGGCCACGATTCCGGACGACGACTATATCGGCCTGCGGGCCTACTGGAATATGCCGTAGCTGGTTGATGACACGTAGCTGGTTGATGACCTTGCTCTCGGGCGGGCTTCGTGGTAAGGTCACTGCAGTTTCCCGGGCGGACCGGATCGTCGGAGGAGACGGTTCGCCGTATTCCGAGCGGAGCGCGTTATGCTCTGCGAACGCCATCCCGGCTCAGCCGCGAGGCCTTGGCTCCTCGTTTCCTTTTCCCTGTGTTTCGCCATCATCGCGGTGCTGGCCCTGCCGCGCCCCAGTTTGGAAGCGTTCCAGTACGGCGACTCGCTGGTGCGCATCGAGGGGTTGGTTTATGCGCAACGCAGCCGGTCTGTGGCGAACGCCCGCGTGCGGCTGGAATCGTCGGAAGGGGACGAGGTCTTCGAAACGGGCGTCAACGATCAGGGGCGGTACAGTTTTCTTGACCTGCGGCGCGCGGTCTACCACCTGATCGCGACCGCTGACGGTTACGAGACTTTCCGGCAGACCGTGGATCTGACCCGTTCGCCCACCCACGCCATGGTCGACATCATGATGACGCCGGCCGGGAATGAAGCCGCCGGTGGCGATCCCCCTTCGCTGACGGATGCCCAGGCGCCGCCAAGGGCCAGTAAGGAGTACCAGCAGGGGCTGAAAGCGCTCGCAGCCAACAAGCTTCCCGAGGCCAAGGCCCACTTCGCCAAGGCTGTTGCGGTGTACCCCTGTTACGCGCGGGCTCAAACCGCCGCCTCCCTCGGTATGATTTCCGATCACGACTTGAAGGGCGCGGAAACGGCCCTCAAGACGGCGATTGGTTGCGATCCGGGGTTTACAAGCGCTTCCCTGAAGCTCGGCGAGTTGTACAACGCGGAGGTGCGCTTCGAGGAAAGCCGGAAGATTCTTGAGGACGGTTTGCGGCGCGAGCCGGGATCGTGGAGGTTCCACTATCATCTCGGTGTGGCGTACTTCGGCCTGGGGGCCTACGCCAAGGCCGAAGGGGAGTTTCTGAGATCGGAATCCCTCACTTCGCCTCCGCCACCGGACGTCCACGTGAAGCTGGCGGACCTCTATTCGAAGGAGAAGCATTACGACCAGGCCTACCAGGAGATGCAAGCGTACCTCGACGCCGATCCCAACGGGCGCTTCGCCGAAAAGATCAAAGGAGTAATGGAGCAGATGAGATCCTCCGCTGCCGTGCATCCTGCTCCCGCGGCGGCCGCCGCGCCCGAGTCAGCCTCGAAGCCGTAGAACGGGGCCCTCGCCGTCGCTTCATGACGTCTGGCGGGTTGCGCCCCTCGTCCTCCTTTCCTATAATCACAAGGAGGCCAGTCCAAAACTTGCGGCCAGCGGAGCAGCCAGGACCGCGTTCCTATGTCCACGCCTATCGCCAAAAAACTGCAGGATGAAATTCAGGTTTTGGAGCGCGAGCTGAACCACGAACTGCCCGCCGAACTCAAGCGCGCGCGCGCCCTCGGCGACCTGAGCGAAAACGCCGAGTACATCATGGCGAAGCAGCGCCAGGAGATCGTGAACGCGCGCCTGTCCCAGCTCAGAAAGCGCCTGGCCGACCTGTCGCTGGTGAACATGGCGAACATTCCCAAGGACCGCATCGCTTTCGGCTCCCGTGTGGTGCTTTACGATCTCGATCGCGACGCCGAGGTGAAGTACCAGCTTGTGACAACCGAGGAAGCTGATTTTGCCAAGGGCCTGATCTCCACCACGTCGCCGATCGGGCGCGGGCTGATGGGAAAGAAAGTGGGCGACACGGTCAAGATCACCACCCCGGCCGGCGGCACGCGGGAGTTCGAGGTCAAGGAAATGCAGACCATCCACGAGCGGACCGATCTCTAAGCCGCAAGCCCCTTAGAGCGCAACCGGCTTTCGCAGGAATCGAGCAGGAAGGTCCGATTCCCCTGGCCTCCTTCCGTCGAGCTCAGCGGTGAGACCGCCGCCTAACGCGTGAGGTCATCGCTGATGACCTGGAAGGGCGCCCAGTAGTAGGGCTTTGGGTAGGGTTCCTGGGACTTGAGGAGTGTCAGTTGAGCCTGGCGCAGGGATTCCTCCGGACTCATTCCGTGGCGGAGTCCGGCATAGAGCGTGTCCATCAGCCAGGCGGTGGACCGGTCATCGACTTCCCACAAGCCGGCGATGACATTGCGCGCGCCCGCGCGCAGGAACGACCAGGCGAAACCCACCAAGCCTTCGCCGGCGAAGGTCCGGCCGGCCGCGCCGCTGCAGGCTGAGATGGTCACGAGATCGGCGCGAATCGGTATGCCCACCACCTCGCGTGCGTAAAGCTTGTAACGGTCTCCTTGCGGCGACAGGATAATGGCGGAATCGAGCGCGTCATCTGAATTGGCCTCGGCGTGGGCGGTGAAGTGGATGATGGAGAACCGCTCGGGCTTTGAAGCAGCGTAGGCGCCCGGCGTGGCATCGGCCCCGGTACGGACGGTGGCGTCGGCGTACTCCTGCCGGATGCCCTCGATCTCGCCGCCGGCCTCGGCCAGCCTTGGAAAGTTCCGGTTATCGGAAGGCAACGGATCGCCGATCAGCAGGAGCGCCGTACGGCCGTTCTGCGGCGCGCTGCGGCGGCGCGAGACGAGATCGAGGGAAGGAATCACGGACACTCGCGCGTCTTCAATCCAATAGTGCGGCGCGCCACCCACGAGCAGGGTTTCGAAGTTGAGGTTGTGCAGCCCGCCATCGGGTGCGACCGCGACGCTCGATCCCGGAGGGATCAAGGCCTGCGCGGGCTTGAGCAGGATCTCATAGAGCTTGCGGCCGGTGTCGCTCCCTTCGCGAAGCGGGTCGCGAAGCTGCCGGATCGCCTGATTATAGTCGTTCGCGAGCGCCTCGATCTGCGCCTGCGGAGGAAGTTCGAACTGCGCCACCTTTGCCGGCGTAACCACCCACAAGTAGGACCGGCGCGGCGCCAGCCAGTAGGAGAGCAGGATGGTCCTCGATGTCCGCGCCAGGTCGCGGTAGTCTCTTTTTCCCGCGGGGCCGCCGGAAGGGTCCGATACGTCGAGTTTCTCGCTTAGAACCCGGGCACGGCTGGATTCCGCCACCTGGAGCGCCTCAACATCGCGATGCTGCGATGCGAGAAGGTCCACATAGTCCCGGTAGAAACTGACCAGGCTCGAGAGGTAACTGATCCGGAATTCATCCTGCTCGATCGAGGCGCGCTGGGTGTTGATCAGAACCAGGGCGCGCTCAAACTCGGCCTCGGCCTCGCGATCGCGATGAGCGGTAACCAGCAGACTGGCCAGGCCGGCGTGCGCCGAGAGGATCAAGCTGGGCTCATGCTCCGAGTGCAAGCCCTCCGCCGCCTGGATCACCGAGCGATAAACGCTCTCGGCCTCGTCCGGCTGCCGCCCAGCTTCGGCAATGCGCGCCCGGTCGATCTGCGGCCATAGACGTTCAGTGGGATCGTCCAGGTTCGCGTGGATCGCGAGCGCCTCGCTGTTATATTCCCCGGCGCTCTTGAGGTCGCCCATCTGAATCGAAGTCTCGGTGAGGTTGTGCAGCCAGTTTGCCGTCCAGTGGGCGTCATGGCTGCGGCGCGTGATGGCCAGCGCCTGCTTGTAATACGAGAGGGCTTGCTGATAGTCGCCGGCGCTCTGATACTCGTCTCCGATACGGCCCAGGCTGATCTGCTGATCTGTGGCGTCACCGATCTTCGAGGCCAGGGCCTCGGCGCGCTGGAAGTTCGGGAGCGCCTTGTCTGGCTCCCCAAGCTTGACGTAGCACAACCCCATGTTGTTCAAGGTGAGAGCTGTGACACTTTTTGATTGGGCCTGGCCAGCCAGGTCGAGGGCCTGCTGGAACCAGGGGAGGGCCTCGTCAAACCGCCCTGTATTCATGCGAACGAAACCGAGCGTGCCCAGGGCCGAAGACTGCAGATTGATGTCGCCGGTCCGCTTCGCGAGCCGGAGACCCTCCTCGGCGTCCGGTCCGGCCTCTTCGATCCTTCCCAGCCGGCCCAGGTCACCGACCCGCCTGAATTCGATATCTGCGCCCAACTGCGGCAAATCGCGAGACCTGGCCAGGTCCAGAGCCTGACCGAGGAACCGCAGGGATTCTTCGTAGTCGCTCAGGGAGGCCTTCAGCCAGCCCCAGTCGCGCAGAAGGCGCACCTGGAGATCCGGCGCTTGAGCGAGCGTCACCGAAGGATTGGGCAGAAGCTCCCCGGCATGCGGGATGTCACTCTCGCCCAGAAGAACTTCGGCCTTGAGCAGGCGGAAGCTCCAGTACCACCGGGAATCGGGCTGATGGTTGAACCGGGCGAGGCCATCATTGGCAATGGCGAGCGCCGCCGCCAGGTCGCCGCGCTGCCGCAGAAGCAGGCCGCGGCGATAGGCGGAGTCCGGGTCAAATGCAGCGCGGCGCGTGCAGGCCGCCAGCAAGAATAAAACCGCGAACGCAGCGCTTGCGGAGATGCGAGCCCCTGCCTTGCGCACGGTGCACCTTCGCTCCCGCGGGTTGTCGATCCGGATGTTCGAACGGCAGCGAAGCCGGTCACATAGGGAAGCGAAGGCTCAGCTTAAGGGAAGCCACGGCGGGGAGCAAGGTCTATGTGGGCGGATAAGGCTGTCCGTTGCCAGACCCGCCGCCGGACGAGATATGCCCCTCAACGGAAGACCCGAGTTCGACGCGCAGCATGGTGATGCTTCGCGAATAGGGCAGGATGAGAAACTCGGCCAAATAGACCGTGCCGAAGTGCTCAACGTGGATGGCGTGCCCATCCGGTTTCAGATCGCGGCAATTCACGCTGACCGGGCCTGCGAGCGAGCAGAGCAGGGCGCAATTCGGCGGTTGCGCGGCAACATCGGCAAAACCGTGCGACAAACGGGCCCGGACATCCGGGTCTTCGTTGATGGTGCGACGAACCTCGTGATACTGCGCACACCGCGTGAACTGCTCCGTATTCAGAGGCGCGTCCACCTTGCAGCCGGCGATGCGCAGATTCTCGAAATAGCTGCCGAGCGGGATGATCGAAGGCTCGCTGCCGTCTTTCGGATGCCGGGAGGTCAGCCGGGCGACCATCACGTCTGCGGTCACCACGCCGAGAATGTTCAGGCCCTCGACGCTGGCCGACATGAGAGTCTCATAAGCCTGATTCTTGACGCTGAAGTCTCCGCTGACAACACTCGTGGCGGAGCGAAAAGAGAGAATGTCACGGTACCGGAAGTTCTCCACCCGCGTCGCGCTATAGCCTCCGGTCACGGGAATGGCGGCGGGCGCCTGAACCGGTATGATCTCGTCAAAGGGCAGAGTGATGCGCCCCGACACTCCGGTGGCGTGGGCATGATAGAGGAACGTTCTCTCCATGGCGGCTCCTACTGGTATTTGAGCTTGAACGGATGCTGGCCGACTTCTGTTGAGTCAGGCCCTTTCGTTCTCACCACAAGCGTGTATTCGCCTGCCGGAAGTTGCGAACTCCCGAGCAGCAGGTAGACGGTCGCGCCGGGCGCCGCCGCGGCAGACACCGTAAGCCGCACGGCTCCGGAGGCGTCCCGGAACTCGCAACTATAACCCGAAGGGCTCGGCGTGGCTACATCGAAATACACTTCGAAGGGGGCCGCCGGAGGAGCCTTGAGTTCGGGCTCCTCGCCGCGGGAAAGACCGGGAAGGGCGAAAGCGGCGATCTCCTTGGGAGCGGTCGCCTGGGCCAGTTGCTGCTGCAAACCGGGAATCACCACCAGTCGCTCGTAGCCGGCCAGACACAGCAGGAGAAGAGTGGCAAAGGCGGGCGCAAGCATCGGCAGCATGAGTCGATTCCACCAGCGCCGGCGGGGTTCGGGCTCAGGCTGGGGCTGGCGCCGGGCTTCGCCCCTAAAAACGGCCCGCGCGCCATCGCAAAAAACGGTTCCGTTTCTTAGCTCTTCAGCGCACTGCCGGCATGTGAAGATGTGTTCTTCGAAGTCCTCAATTTCGGTGGCTGACATCTCCCCGAGCAGGTATCTTTCGACCGCCAGCGTTCGATCAGCGTCAGTATGTTGCATGGTCATTTCTCTCTCCCCCAACGCCCTGGCTCTCGCCGCCGTCTCGAGCCCTGCGCTGGCGGTCCCGCGGGCCCTTGCGATTCTCGAAAGTCCAAGGATAAAGGCTACCGCTCCGGATCAAGTGCGGTACCTTTGGCGAGCGCCTTGAAGCGTATCCGCGCCCGATGCAGCAACACCCGCAGGTAATCGCGGTCCACGTTCATCCTCCTGCAGATTTCCTCCCGGGCCGCTTCCTCGATGAAGCACATCCGCAGCAGCGCGCGATCCGGCTCCGGGAGACCGTCGAGAACACGCCGCACCAGCGTATCGCGCTCTTTAGCCAGCAGCGCGCCCGCAATGTCAACGCTCTCATCCACGGGCTCCGACGCGTCAGGATCGCAGTTGGGATCCCGTTGGCGCGAACGGTGGAACTCCAGACCGACGTTGTTGCAAACCGAGTAGACGAAAGCGCCCAGGCGTTCCGGATGCTCCAGACCGCCTTTCTGGCGCAGTGTCTGCAGGACGCGCAGCACGGTTTCCTGGCCGATGTCCTCGACATCGTGACTGGACCACCCGTGCCGGCGGAGCTTGATGCGGATCAGCGGGCCAAAATACGAGCTGAAGTGCTCTTCCACGGAAGGGTCGCCTTCCGTCAACTGCCTCACATACTGGGCGTCGAACTCGTATCTCTCCACGTGGCGACCGGCGACGCCACAGTATACGGGTCGCTCGGTTCGCGCCGCAAGGGAGGGCGGTGCGAGTCTCGGTGAAACGGCGCTCGAAGCCATCAATGCCTCTGTACTCCGCAGGTTCTATGCTCGTCTCAACTGGGTTGCGGGCCCGCGCTCGTACAAGCGAAGGCCGACTCTGGCGGCCGCTCTCCTCCGGGCGCGGGCGAGCAGTTCCAACGCCACCACCAGGATCGCTTCCGGCGCGCCGCTCACGATTGTCCAGGCCAGAAAGCAGATCACAGTTCGCATGACAAAATCCGCGCAATACTCGATTCCGTCTCACTAGTGACCCTCGGACCCCCGGCGTTTCACGGGTCCAGGAAATTTCGGACGCGAAACGGCCGGCGCTCCAACCTCACTAATGGGTGAACGGCGAATACGCCGCGACCTTCGGCAGTTCAGGCGAAGCATCCACGCCAAGCCCCCAAGGCTGATATCGGGCAGCACCCTTCCGCCCCGGTTTGCGAGTGCCGGGATTCACGAAAGGGTGCTGCGGATTCCGCCAGGCGACGGCCGGAGTGGATACACAAGAAAAGGAGAAAGACCATCATGGCGAAATTGCCAGAAAAGGGAGCAGGATCCGCAAACCAGGCCGCGGCGAAGTCGCTGGCGAAGCTCCCGCCTGAAGCAGCCCGTGGGAACATCAAGGCGCTGCTCCTCTCGAATCCCAACTACTTCGGAAACCTGACAGGCAGCGCGCTCGATCCGGTGCTCGACATTTCCGGGGACACCTCCTATGAAGAACTCGGGTGCGTGGGCTTCTCGCCCGCCTTGAGCCGCCTGGAAGCCGTCGTGTCGATCAAGCAAGGCTCAGGTTATGACGGCAGCCTGTGCTCCCCCGGATCGCAGGAGTACGTTCGCTTCTACCTTTCCTCCGACGGCGGCACCACGTGGATCGACGAAGGCTCGGTCAGCTTCACTACCCACGACATCGCCGGGCCCAAGCCGCTGGAATATAGCGTCACGCAGCCCATCACCGTGTCGGAAGACTTCTGCTTTATCGAGAACCTGCCGCAGGTTCGCGCCATTCTCTCCTGGAACTTCGACCCACCGGCCAATACGCCCGACTTCGTGCCGGTCTGGGGCAATGTTGTCCAGGTCACTATTCAGATTCCCCCGGCGTCGCTGTTCATCCTCGGCGACGTCCTCGCGAAGGCCAAGTTGCAGCTTCCCGCCGCGCTGAACAAGTCGGTGGATCTCAAGCAGACCGTCGCGGCCGCCCCCAAGAAGGCGCTCAGCCCCGCCGAGCTGTCCGCAGCCTACAAAGGGAAGAACGTCCCGGCCAGCCGTTTCCTTTACCCTGAGATCAACAAGGTGTCTGCAAATCAGGCGCTGGCCGCGACCTTCCACGCTTCGCCAGACGCCGCCGTGAAGCATCCGTTGGCGCTGCTGGATGTGAATATCGGCGACATCCTCGGCGAGATTCTGGCCACGAGCGGCAACACGTCCTACGAGGAATTGGACTGCGTGGGTCTTGACCCGAACCGCAGCGTGCTGGTCGGGGTGGTCAAGGTCAAGCTGCCTTACGGTTTCAACGGCGGCCTTTGCACGGCCGGCAGCACCGAATACGTGGCCTTCTGGGTGGATTGGGGCTCGGGCTACGAGTACGAGGGCACCGCAACCCTGAACAGCCACGACATCTCGGGCATTCCGGCCGACGGCCTCGAGTACGCCGTGGTCCTGCCCGTCGACGTCGCCAGCCACATGCAACCGTGCGCGAACGGCCCGAAAACAGCCAATGTTCGCGCCATCCTGTCGTGGTCCACTCCTCCGCCGACATCCGACCCGAACTACGTGCCGGTGTGGGGCAACCAGTCAGACGCGCTGGTTCAGATTCCGGCAGGCGATCCGGTCACGCTTGGAACTGCCAATATCGCGATCATCGGCGGCATCGGCGTGCCGTACATCGACACGACGGGCATCACCGCTAATCCCGGAATGACCTTCCCCGGCGCCACCTTTGCCTTCGGAGGCTCGAACGCCGATGAGTGGGATAACACCCGTCAGTGCGCTTTCGGCGGACAGGTGAACATCCAGGGAGCGCCCAGCGTGGGATTCAAGTATCGCGTCTGGGTGCAGAAGCTGGGTTCACCGCTGCCCATCGCGCTCACCGATCCGATTTCCACCACGGATTCCTTGGGATTCGGCACGACCAGGCTTCCCGATTCCAACGGGTTCTTCACCTATCTCGATCCCAGCCTGAATCTCGATAGCACCCTGGCCTACTGGTACTCCTCGGGCGACGCGCTGTGGAACGTCTGGCTGGAAGTGGCCGACCTGTCCGATACGGTGCTGAACGTCAGTCCCCAGTACCTCATCCAGCTCGACAACACCGCGCCCGCGGCTGCCATCCACATCGACAGCGGCGGCGACTGCAAGACGTTCGGGTCTGGAGGCGATATCGACGGACACTTTGTGGCCACGGATCTTCACTTCGGATACTTCAGCCTGGGTACGTTGCCGAGCGGCAACGCGCCGACCACGGCCACGCCCAACACATCGCCGACGGCGCCGCCTCCCGGCGATCCCTGGGATCTCAGCACCGCGGCCCTGCAGCCCTGCGGTTACGTCATCCAACTGGACGCGTGGGACAACACCATCGTGGACAGTCAACCATACACCCACAACGGCAATTCCGCGAACGTGGGCTTCTGCCTGGTCGCGGGCAGCTGATCCTTCAACAATCTTCCTGGGCCGGGGTGTTGCCCCGGCCCGCACCTCTGCCGGACGGGACGGGCAGGATCAAGCTCGCCCGTCCGGATTCTTATGTCAGGCGACCAAGGGCCGCTTCCGAAGTTGCTGTTCTTAGTGCCCTCTGTGTTGGTCTTTGCCGCGAACAGAGCGCGAGGAATTGACTTCTCCCGCCCGGCAAATCACCGCCTACCGTCTCCCGGCCGCCCTTCACCGACAGTCCCACCGTGCTACATTAGCAACTGGTTTACTCAACCTGAGGTGCATGTTGCCCGGCTCCGTGATCGAAACCCGCATCGACACCACTTCCGACCTTTTTGAAAAGAATACGCGCCGCCTTATCGATCTCATGACTGAGATCAAGAACCAGGAGCTGGGGATCTTCGAAGGCGGCGGCGCCAAGGCCACCGAATCGCAGCACGCGAAAAAACGGCTGACGGCGCGCGAGCGGATTGCGAAGCTCGCCGGCGGCGCCTTCTTCGAGCTCGGCCTCTACGCGGCCTGGGAAATGTATGAGGAATGGGGCGGCGCGCCTTCGGCGGGGACCATTACCGGTCTCGCGCGCGTGGCGGACCGCCTCGTCATGATCATCGCCAACGACGCCACCGTCAAGGCCGGCGCTTTTTTTCCCATGACGGCGAAGAAGGTGATCCGGGCGCAGAACATCGCCATCGAGAATCGAATCCCCACGATCTACCTGGTGGACTCCGCCGGCGTCTTCCTGCCGCTGCAGGAGGACGTGTTTCCCGATACCGACGATTTCGGACGCGTCTTCCGCAACAATGCCGTGATGAGCGCCCTCGGCATCCCGCAGATTACGGCCATCATGGGGATGTGTGTGGCCGGGGGCGCCTATCTGCCGGTGATGTGCGATCACGTCCTGATGACCGAAGGCAGCGGGCTGTTTCTGGCCGGACCCGCCCTGGTGCAGGCCGCCATCGGCCAGAAGGTCTCCGCCGAAGAACTGGGTGGCGCCCGCATGCACGCCGAGGTCAGCGGCACCGTGGACTTCCGCGAACCGGACGACGAGGCGTGCCTCGCGCGCATCACGGCGCTGGTGGACAAGATGGGCCCGCCGCCTCCGGCGCCTTTCAGCCATAAGCCGGCGGAACCGCCTCTCTATCCCGCCAGTGAAATCTATGGCGTCTTCTCGGGCGATCCCGCCCGGCAATACGACATGCGCGAGATCATCGCCCGCATTGTCGATCGTTCGGAGTTCGAGGAATACCGCGCCGAGTACGGCCGGACCTTGCTGTGCGGCTACGCCCGCCTGGGCGGCTGGGCCGTGGGCATCGTCGCCAACCAGAAGAAGCACGTCGGCGTGATCGCGCACGGCACGGGCGAGAAGCGCATCCATTTCGGCGGCGTGATCTATACGGAGTCCGCGGAAAAGGCCGCGCGTTTCATCATGGACTGTAACCAGAATCGCGTGCCGCTCATCTTCCTGCACGACGTGAACGGCTTCATGGTGGGCAAGGAGGCCGAATGGAGCGGCATTATTCGCGCCGGCGCCAAGATGGTGAACGCGGTGGCGAACAGCGTGGTCCCCAAGATTACGGTGATCTGCGGCGGCAGCTTCGGCGCGGGGCACTACGCCATGTGCGGCAAAGCGTACGATCCACGTTTCATTTTTGCCTGGCCCACCGCGCGCTACGCGGTGATGAGCGGCGATTCGGCCGCGGGCACGCTGGTGGAAATCAAAATCAAGCAACTGGAGCGCCAGGGCAAGAAGCTGAGTGAAGAAGAGAAGAAAGAACTGCACGAATCCGTGCGAGCCACCTACGAGCATCAGACCGATCCGCGCTACGCGGCGGCGCGGCTGTGGGTGGACGCCCTGATCGATCCGGCCGACACCCGCGAAGCCCTGATCTGGGCCCTCAAGGCGGCGGCGCTGAATCCCGAAGTGAAGGAATTCAAAACCGGAGTGCTGCAAACGTGACCGCCCGCGCTGGGGGGAATTTCCCGCGGTCTTGAAGAAGAATGAAAATTCAACGCGACGAGCGATCCTCCAAGAGGCCCAGAAGGCCGAAGGACAAGGCCCGCAGGGCCGAAAGATTTTAGCCCACGGCGCAAGCCGTGGGACTCAGGGTGGTTCGATGCCGCACAGCCCCAGAAGGCCGAAGGACAAGGCCCGCAGAGCCGAAAGTTTTAGCCCACGGCGTGAGCCATGGGATTCGGGTCGTTCGGCGCCGCACAGCCCCAGAAGGCCGAAGGACAAGGCCCGCAGGGCCGAAAGATTTTAGCCCACGGCGTGAGCCGTGGGATTCGGAGTAGTTCGACGCCGCACAGCCCCGCAGGGGCGAAAAACAAGGCCCGCAGGGCCGAAAGATTTTAGCCCACGGCGTGGGCCGTGGGATTCGGAGTAGTTCGACGCCGCACAGCCCCGCAGGGGCGAAAAACAAGGCCCGCAGGGCCGAAAGATTTTAGCCCCGGCGCAAGCCGTGGGATTCGGGTGGTTCGACGCCGCACAGCCCCAGAAGGCCGAAGGACAAGGCCCGCAGGGCCGAAAGATTTTAGCCCACGGCGTGAGCCGTGGGATTCGGGTGGTTCGACGCCGCACAGCCCCAGAAGGCCGAAGGACAAGGCCCGCAGGGCCGAAAGATTTTAGCCCACGGCGCAAGCCGTGGGACTCGGGGTGGTTCGATGCCGCACAGCCCCAGAAGGCCGAAGGACAAGGCCCGCAGGGCCGAAAGATTTTAGCCCACGGCGTGAGCCGTGGGATTCGGGTCGTTCGACGCCGCACAGCCCCAGAGGGGCGAAAGACTCAGTCCCAGACGTACCGTTCGTCGTACTTAATGCCATTCTTCTTGAGGAATGCAATGAACTCCTCCTGAAACGAAATCCTGCGGTGATGCTTCTCCTGCTCGCGAATATACTTCACGACGGCCGCCGCATTGGACTGGCTGACGCTAAACGCGCCGTACCCTGTTTGCCAGGCGAAACCGCGATGTCCATTCCGCGTCTCATGCACCCACCGCGAGGAGTTGGTCTTCACCACACGCAAAGCGTCGGACACAGCCACGCTGGGAGGCAGCCAAAGCATCAGGTGCACATGGTCGGGCATGGAGTTGGCGGTCATCGCCTCACCCTTCAGTTCCCGGACGATCCCTCCGATGTAGGCGAGCAGATCGGATTTGAGGTCCGCGGCGATGAGGGGTTGCCGGTCCTTGGTGCTGAAGATGGCATGCGTTAACAGGTTCGCGAAGGTGTGGGCCATGTCTTTCGCCCCTCCGGGGCTCCCGGGGATTCTACCGCGCCTGATACTCACGGCTCACGCCGTGGGCTAGAATCTTTCGGCCCTCCGGGCCTTTGCGCGATTCGCATGTGTTGTTCTGGCGTCCCACGGCTCACGCCGTGGGCTAAAATCTTTCGGCCCTCCGGGCCTTTGCGCGATTCGCATGCGTTGTTCTGGCGCCCCACGGCTCACGCCGTGGGCTAAAATCTTTCGGCCCTCCGGGCCTTTGCGCGATTCGCATGCGTTGTTCTGGCATCCCACGGCTTACGCCGTGGGCTAGAATCTTTCGGCCCTCCGGGCCTTTGCGCGATTCGCATGCGTTGTTCTGGCGTCCCACGGCTCACGCCGTGGGCTAAAGTCTTTCGGCCCTCCGGGCCTTTGCGCGATTCGCATGCGTTGTTCTGGCATCCCACTCACGCCGTGGGCTAAAGTCTTTCGGCCCTCCGGGCCTTTGCGGCGGTCTGCGCGCGTTGCCCCGGCGCCCCACGGCTCACGCCATGGGCTAAAGTCTTTCGGCCCTCCGGGCCTTTGCGGCGGTCTGCGCGCGTTGCCCCGGCGCCCCACGGCTCACGCCGTGGGCTAAATCTTTCGGCCCTCCGGGCCTTTGCGCGATTCGCATGCGTTGTTCTGGTGTCCCACGGCTCACGCCGTGGGTCAGATCTGCCTGCCCCCGGGCTGTATTCTTTGCGGCGTGCGGGGTCGTGCGCCTCGTGGCGGAAACCAGCCGCGTAGCGGCGAAAGATTTTAGCCCACGGCGTAAGCCGTGGGTTAGGGACGTTGAATCGCCCGGAGCCCCGTAGGGGCGCAAGACAAAGGCCACGAACCAGGGACAAAGGCGACGAACAACGAACAATCAGCACGCTTTGTAAACCAAAACAAACACCAGCCTGTCGGCCCTTCGGGGCCTGCGGGGATTGTAAGGATGCTTGCGATCCCGCGGCTCACGTCGTCGGCCAAATTTGCCTGCCCTCCGTTTCAACGCCGAAAATAAACTTTCCCACTTTTCCCATCCTGGCCCACCGTCCAAAACGGACGTGCCACCCTTAACGATTGCCGATTTTCGATTGGCGGTTTCCGATTGCGCACCGCCAATCGCGATTGGCAATCGCCATGGATCCATCGACAATCGTCAATCTGCAATCGTCAATTCCGAAGCGCCGCTACACCGTGAGCGATCAATCGCGGGCGGCCAGCCGCCTAAACGCCGCCAAGGCCCGCGAGGTCTGGCAACGCCAGCGGCGCCAACCCGGCTTTCGATTGCCCCACGCCGTCCTCGAGGCGATCCATCGCGGCCTGGTGAAGGCTGCGCGCTGGCGACTCACGAACTGCTCCCGCCGCTACGCGTCCCGATTCCGCCACGGCGTGTTCGCCGTCAGCCTCGAGCGCAGCCTGGCGCGCGCAGGTGAGACTCTCGACGACTATTTGGCGTACGTCCAACGGATCGTAAGGGCGTTTGCCGGCAGTTCCACGAACAACGGACCACGATCTATGGACGCCGAACCAACGCCGGCCTCAAGCCCTTCGATCGTCGCGACATTGGCTACTGCGCTAGCCCAGGTCAGCTGGCGGCGCCTGCGCGCCTTCCGTATTCACGCCGAGGGCGAGCGCCTGGCGGTCTTCCGCGCGTTTCGCCAACTGGCCGCGGAGCGCGAGGCTGCCGGCGCCCTCACCCCCGGCCGCCTGGTACGCCTCGCTGGGGACCTTCACGAGGCGCTCTGGCCTGCCTGGCCGCGCCTGCCCCTTCACCTGCGCCGCCTCAACCGCCGATTCGAGGCCCTCGCCGGGCGTCTGCTGAACGAGCTCGGGCTGCCGCCCATGGACCTGCACGTGCGTGCGAGCCCGGCGGTGGATTGCGCCGGGACCTACTCGCTGGCCGAAGCCCTCGGGAATCCGCTGCGGAACCGAGGCAAGGTGCGGGCGGCCCTCGCCCGGCGCGAACCGCGCGTAAAGCCGCCGGAACACTGGCGCTGGCGCACCAGACCGCCGGGCGGCGCGAACGCGCGATCCCGAACCCCGGACCCCGCGGTGGGCGGCGACGACGCCGGCCCCGCGACTTTGGAAGATTTCCGCACCCTCGTGGAACGGGCCCTCGGACCGAACCCCACGCTCAAACCGGCCGGGCCCGACGCGGAGGCGGCGGGCTTGGCCGAAGCGCTCTGGGAGCGATTGGAATTCCGCCGGCGCCATGCCCTGGAGGAGCGCAAGCGGTTCAGCGCTCTGGTCGATGATTACCTGGCTAGCCTCGATTCCGGGGTTCCATCGTCGGCAATCGGCAATCATCCATCGTCAATCGTCAATTCCTTGACGAAACTCGCCACCGGGCTAGTCGAGGTCTTGCGATCTGACGGAGAGTTCTGCGCCGACGCCGCCGTGCTCGATGGCCGGACGCAGGTCTGGATTTACCGGATGCTGCTCGCGCGCCGGATCCCTCGCCGCGACATCGTCCTGCTGCAGCCGGAGCCGCCCGATACCAGCGGCATGCTGCTCGAAGCCTTGACGCTCGAGAAGGCCGGACAACACGCCGAGGCCGAACGCCTGCTCGGCATAGCGGACGAGATCACGGAGGAGTGGGGGCGATGGGAGAAGTTCTTGAAGTCTTTCCGTCCGAAGCCCGAAGCGACGTGAATGAAGATGCGCCAGCCACGGCTCACGCCGTGGGGCTAAAATCTTTCGGCCGTGCGGGCCTTGACATGAGAGTAATGCGGTGCGGAAGACGACAATTTATTGAAAGCGGCGGCTCCGAGCTGGTGGTGGGTCAGTTTGCACCCGCGCGGGATCGGATTGCAGACCACCCCGGCCTTCGGCCACCCCTCCTCCACAAGGAGGGGAGCTTCGCGCTCGGACAGAGCCTTAGAGCCAGGAAAGAACTCTTGCCACGGAAGCCCCCTTCTCAAAACAGGAGGAAACCGTTACGTCGGAGGCTCCCCTCCTGGTTCAGGAGGGGTGGCCGAAGGCCGGGGTGGTCGCTCAATTCCAAGCTGAACCGAACTCCCTTGCTCCCGGCCTCGCTCTGAGATATGGTATGCCACGAGAACAGGAGTCAGAAGCCAGGGATCAGAACCGAGCGAATCGAGCGGCGGCGCCGGGACGAGCGGCGGCGCTTCGCCGGCCCACATCCGATCTTGCGCCGCGCACGGAGGAACGAACTACCATGCCGGAAGACGAAGCAGCGCTCACAAATCTGCCCTTGGAGTCTCGGCCCCCGGAACCCGTATCGGACTTACCGCGCCCCCGCGAGGCCGGACGCCTGGCGGCGCACGGGCGCGCCGAACTCGGCAAAGCGATCGTGGGCCAGCGCGAGTTCATCGACCAGTTGCTGGCCGTGCTGCTCTCGGGCGGACACGCCCTGATCGAGGGCGTTCCCGGAATCGCCAAGACGCTCGCGGTCAAGGCGCTGGCGCGCGTTTTTCGCCTGGATTTTCAGCGCGTGCAATGCACCCCCGACCTGATGCCGGCCGACATCCTCGGCTCCAACATTTTCAACCTCGCGGCCGGCTCGTTTTCCCTGCATCGTGGGCCGATCTTCACGGACTTTCTTCTGGTGGACGAAGTGAATCGCATGCCGCCGCGCACCCAGGCTGCGTTGCTCGAATCCATGGAGGAGCGCCAGGTGACCATCGACGGCGTCCGCCATCCGCTTTCGAGCTTTTTCACTGTCTTCGCCACGCAAAACCCCGTGGAGTTCGAAGGCACCTATCCCTTGCCCGAAGCGCAGCTCGACCGCTTTCTCGTCAAGATTCAGATGGGGTATCCCGCGGCTCAGGACGAAATCGAGATCCTGGAGCGCTATCAAAGCGGGCGCGATCCGCACGATCTGGATTCGCTCGGCCTGGCGGCGGTCGATTCCGGGCAACTGGCGGCCGCCCGGCGCGAGAGCACCGCGGTGCGGGTGGAACCGGGACTACTAGGCTACATAACTACCATTGTGCGCCGCACGCGGGACTGGCCCGCGCTGACCCTGGGCGCCAGTCCCCGGGCCACGGTTTTCCTCATGGCGGCGGCCAAGGCCTTTGCCACCCTCGAGGGCCGCCAGTACCTCATCCCCGATGACGTGAAGGCGGCGGCTTACCCCGTGCTTCGCCATCGTTTGCTCGTGCGCCCCGAGGCAGATCTCGAAGGCATTACGCCGGACCGCGTGGTGACCGACATCCTGGCGGAGGTCGAGGTCCCCAAATGACTCTGCCCGCATTGGGCTCCATCTCGAGCCCCGTCTCGCGCCTCGCTCCGGAGAAAGTTGCCGCCCGCGCCGGGCGCGCCGGTCGACTGCGGGCCGGATTCGGCAGCCGGTTCTTCGTGGCGCTGCTCGCAGGCCTGGTCTGGACGGGGCCGGCCTGGTGGGACCACCGCTTCATCTACGCCCTGCCCGCCTGGGACCTCGTGGTGGTGCTGGTGTGGCTGGCGGACTTGCTCCGGCTCCCGAAACCGGAGGCGATCGAAGTGGCGCGCGAGTGGGCGCGGCCGCTTGGCCTCGGAGAAAAAAACGGCGTGACGCTTCGTGTGCGCAGCGCCGGTCCGGGCGCGGTGTGGATGAGCCTGGAGGATGATCTGCCGCCGGAATTTAATCCCCTGGAGCCCGCGCGCGCGATTCAATTGGGCGCGGCGGCTCCGGCCACGTTTACTTATTCGGTCTGTCCCGGCGCTCGCGGCGATTTCGACGCGGGCGGCGTCTACCTGCGCTACGAGAGCCCGCTGCGCTTCGCCGAACGCTGGGCTTTCGCCGATTTGAGGCAGCGCGTCCGCGTCTACCCGAGCCTGCGCGAATCCGAACAATCGACCCTCTACCTGATTCGCAGCCGTCAGATCGAACTTGAAAAACGGCTGATGCGTAAGACGGGCGCCGGCCGCGAATTCGAAAGCCTGCGCGATTACCGGTCCGGCGACGAGCCGCGCGACATCTGCTGGACGGCGACCGCGCGCCGGGGCAAGCCGATCACGCGCACCTACCAGGTGGAGCGCAGCCAGACCGTCCTTATCGTCCTTGACGCTGGCCGTTTGCTGCTCGCGAAGGTAAAGCCCGGCCCGGCGGAACGCGCCAGGGGCGGAATCGTGCTCAACAAGCTCGACCACGCCGTGAACGCGGCGCTCGGCCTCGCGCGCGTGGCGCTCTACTCCGGCGACGCGGTCGGCCTGACGGCTTACGCGCGCCGCATTGAAGCGCAATTGCCGGCAAGCCGGGGAACGCCGCACCTGCGGGCGCTGGTCGAAAGCCTGGCGCAGGTGCGCGGAGAGCTGGTGGAAGCGGATCATGAACGCGCCGCCGGTTACCTGCTGGCCACGCAAAGGCGGCGGTGCCTCGTGGTGTGGCTGACGGAGTTCGCGGAGACGGCGGCCACGCCGGACGTGATCGAATCGGCCTCGCGTCTCTTGCGGCGCCATCTGGTGTTGTTCGTCGCCATCACGCAGCCGGAGCTGCACAGGCTGGCGGCGCGGAAGCCTAGTTCGGTCCGCGAGGGTTATCGCTACGTGGCCGCGCAGGAGATGCTCCAGCGGCGTGAAGCGCTGCTCGGCCGATTGCGGCGGCAGGGCGCGCTGGCGCTCGAGCTCGAGCCGCAGCAGGTCCCGTCGGGCTTGGTGAATCAATACCTGGAGATCAAGGAGCGCAGCCTGCTGTGAGAGGGAGCGCATTCGCGGAGGACGACGAAGACGAGAGCTTTCGCTGCGCGCAGATCATGACACGCGGTTAAGAGCCGCCCGACTCCGATTATGCGCCGGACGCCTCATTCATCAGGCTGGTCCGGCGGGGCCTCCTGCAGGTCGCGGGAGCGTCCGGCCCGGCCCAGGTAGAGCGCGAGCAACCCGAAGAGCGCCGCCGCGAACAAAAACTTGGCCGGCACGGGCACCGCCGTGGGGGAAATGAAGGCTTCGATGATGCCGGCGATCACAAGCAGCGGGATGATGCCGAGCGCCAGCTTGACGCCGAGGCTACCATACAAGGCTAGCGCATCGCGGCGCGGCAGGTCCCCGGGAAACAAGAGCCCGCGCGCTACCAGGAGCCCGGCGCCCGCGGCCATAAATATGGACGGGAGCTCTAGCACGCCGTGCGGGGCCACAAAACTCGCGAGGCGCAGGCCCATGCCGGCTTGCCAGCAGGCCGCGCTGATCACGCCCATCAACAGGCCGTTCTGCATCATCATGTACGCGGTGCCGAGTCCGGCGGTAATCCCCGAGGCAAACGCGGCAAACGACACCGCAAGGTTGTTGGTCATGATGGCGCTTGAGGCGAGCGGCTTGATGGTGAGGATGGACTCTGTCCACATCTTGTGGCGCTCAATAGTGTCACTCATCTGCGGGCCCAGGAAGAATCGCTGGAAGGAGGAATCGCCGAGCGACGCGAGGAGCCCCACCACCGCCGCCGCCAGAAAGATCGCGAAGGAGGCCAGGGTATAACTGAAGGTCGAGCGAAACACCTGCGGGAAGGTGCGCCGGTAGAAAAGCCAGATTCCGCCGGGCCCGCCGCGACGGCCCATGTAAATCAGGTTGTGTGCACGGGCCAGGAGCTGATTCAGGTAAGAGGCTAGCCGGCGGTCCGCGGGGTCCTGCCGGATCGACGACAAGTCCGAGGCGACCTGGCGGTACAGCAGACCCAGCTCCTGAAGTTCGGGGTACGAGAGCGCGGCCACGCCCCTGCGTCCTGATCGACGGACGATAACTTCGAGCCGGTCCCAGTGAGGCTTGCGCTTTTCGAGCCAGCGGGCAGAGATCATCGGTATGGCAGATCATCTTATCATCGAAACGCCGGAGCAGATTTCTCTCGATCTTCCTCTGGCGGGCATCGGTAGCCGGTTTCTCGCCCTGGCGCTCGATACGCTGATCCAGCTTGGAGCAGCTTCAGTCGTCGTGGCGGTCTGGTTCAGCCTCTCCGCGCTCGGCATCGTCGGCGGGCCCGCTAGCAAGGGGAGGCTCTGGTTCAGCGTGCTCACGGTGGTGGCCGCGTTCCTGCTTTATTACGGCTATTTCGGGTTCTTTGAAGCCATCTGGAACGGGCAGACGCCGGGCAAACGCAATACCCACCTGAGGGTCGTGAAGAACAACGGGCAACCGATCAGCGTGTACGACTCCGTCACGCGCAACCTGGTCCGCATCGTCGACAGCGTCCCGGGGATTTATGTGATCGGGATTCTTGCCGCTCTCCTTAGCTCCCAGAGCAGGCGACTGGGCGACTACGTGGCGGGGACCGTGGTGATCCGCGAACTCCCCGTCGAACGGCCGGCCCAGCCTGGCGCGGCGACGGAACCTGCGGGCGAGAAACCCGGGAACGTCGTGAGCGTGTACGCCGCCGGTCTTTCCGACGAAGAATTTCAGTTGATCGAAGCGTTTCTCCTGCGCCGCAACCAACTGAGTGGGGCCGTGCGCTCGAGCATCGCCGGCCAAATCACGGCCCAGATCGCCACCCGGCTTGGAATTCCACGCGAAGAACAGCGCCGCCCGGAGGACCTGCTCGAGAGGCTGGCCGCGGCCTATCGCGCCCGGGCGCGCTTCCGATAGTTGAAGCGGGGTTTACAGTGCAATATCCGCAGCCGGGTGTGAAAGCGTCAAGAGAGTGGGAGAGGGCGCAGGCGGGTCGGCAACCACGGTACGCACGAGTTCGCCGCTGCTTTGCCACCAACCGCGGAAGACTCGCCCGCGATCGTAGCACACCTGAAGCGGACGCCAGAGGCCACCGCCCCGGACCGATGAAGCAAGGGTGCGCGCCCGATCCTCGCGATGCGTGTCCTCATTTTCCAACTCGCGACCGGGCCCATCCGTAAGGTCGACGATCACGCACCTTGTGTCGAGGCGAAGTCCTTCGCGCAGGGCTTTCAGCGCGCTCTCCTTCGCGCTCCACACGAGGGTTAGAAGACGCTCCCGGTCTGCCGGCGGCGCCCGCGCAATCAACGCCTGCTCATCAGGAGCGAAATAATCGGCTGCAAAAGCGGCGCTGCGTGGCTCGATCACTTCGAGATCGCAGCCGAGAGCGGTACCGGCGGGTGCCACTGCGCAGACCGCATGGCCGGCGCGGTGGCTCAGTGAAATCACGACTGGGGCGGCTTGCTCCGCGAGGAACGCTTCAGGCGCGCCGTCCGGGGCCGGGCGTATTTCCAGGCGTGCCAGGGTTGCCGAATCACCGGGCAGGTTCAGGCATCGGGCTACAGCCCGTTTGGCCGTCCAACGTCCCAGGCGCCAGTCGGCGCGACGCTTGGCGAAGCGCAGTCCATCCAGGCGGATCTCTTCGCTCGCGCTCAGCCAATCATTCTGCGCGGGCACATCCGCGTCGGACTGCTCGAGCCAGTGGACTTCCGTATAGCTCTCACAAGACAGCGCCACGTCGCCGAACGGCGACTGACATCGCGCGACGTTCAAACTACCGCCTTCTCGCTCTCCGCACCTGCATGCGCGCCGGAGGCATTCTTAGCCCCTTCGCCAGCGAGAGCCAGTGCTGGAATTGGCCCCGGCGTTGGCGTCTTGAGACGGGTCTCCGTCCACGTAGCTGTCCCCTTCGGCCTGTAGTCCCTGAGTCTGAGCTTCCTGGCTTCTCGCCGCTCGGATTCCAATTCCTTCTCCTTGTCAACGCCACGTTCGACAGCCTGGATGAGGTAAGGACGAAGGTTCGCAGGCGGGATGATGCGCTGAAGCGCCCCCACCCGCAGAGCGCGATGAATACTGTGCACATGGTCAAATTCTTCGGCTACCTCGCCCATCTTTTCCGACTGCACAACTTTGAACAATTCGTTCCACTGCGCGCGCAACCGGCCTTTCTCGGATCCATCCGCGCCGGCCATCGCCTGGCTCAGCGCCTCGAGACGCGCATCTTTGCGAGTTCGCTTGTCAACTTCGCCGGCGAAGACAACAGCCGCCGCTGGAGCTCCGCCAATCACGGAGGCGTACGTTCCTTCCAGAGCCATGACCTGGAGATTTTCGTTCAGCACGTGCGAGAAAACCACGTAAGCGCCGCCGTGATAGCGCGAGATAACGCAGAACACCATGGGACCCTTGAAGTTCACAACAGCCCTGCCGATCTCGGCGCCATATTCTAGCTGGAGTTTGCGCAAGGATTCCGGTGAGCCATCGAATCCTGACAGATTAGCGAGCAGCACCAGGGGGCGGTTGTGGCTGGCCGCGTTGATCGCGCTCGCCAGTTTCTTGGAGGATGAGGGGAAGAGCGTTCCGGCGGTCCATTGATCCGGCCCGTCGGCCGGCACAAATCCCAACCTTTGCACGGGCCGCGACTCAATGCCGATGACGCAAACGGGGTAGCCGCCGAGATGAGCGTCCCAGACCACCGCAGTTTCCGCCGCCCGCATTCCGGACCAGCGCTCGAGAGGAGCATGATCCTGGTCGACGACGGCTTTCATCACTTTGCGGATGTCGAAGGACTTCTTACGTCCCGCGTTCGTTTCGTCCGAGAAGATGTCGCCGACCCGCTTGAATGCGCTGCCATCGCCATTCCCGTTGCTGTGCGGGTAGTCCTGAACGTTGCGATCCAGCGGGTCGGCAGTTGCTGCGCGCCGCGGCATCAGTTCGCCGGGAGCCACGTAGGTGTGTTGATAGTGGCGCAAGAGGATGTGGCATGCCTCTTCGAGGTCACGAGCAAAGTACTGCGCCTGGCCATTGAGGCCCATGATGCGGTCGTAACCGCCGATCCCCTGATTGTCCTCGGCTGAAACGCTGCCTGAGTAATCCAGCGCGCGCTTTCCGGTAAGCACCATCGCTGCTTGCGGGGTCATCACCAGAATGCCTCGGGTGTGCATGAGCATGGTAGCCTCGGCGTTCCAGTAGGGCTGCGCGCCGACGTTGATACCGTTCACAATCAAATTCACCTCGCCCCCCGCCTGCGTAAACTCGATCAGGCGGCGGAGCACGCGGGCGATCCAATCCATGTTCTCGACACCGCTCTCCATTGAGATCTTGGCGCCGGCTGAGATAGGAAACCACTCCAGCGGCACTCCCTTTTGCTCCGCGAGATCGAGCGCCGTAATAATGCGCCGGCATTCGGGTTCGGCAATTGCCCCCAAGTCTCTACCGGGATCTCCAAGCAGGATCACACGTATCATGCCCTCGGGATACTCGGTCGTGAAGTTGCGGATAACGCCCACGATGACGTTGGCTTTGTTGTGGCCGTAGGGACGCTCCACTGGAACCAGACGGTTCTCAGCGTCCACATCGTACTCGCTGAATTCGCCCGGCGGAAATGCCCGGGTGTCGCCGGCAGCCGGAGTCAGCATCTTGACGATTTCGTACGGGTAAGTAAAACCGCGCTGACGCATCCGAACGACTTTCTGGTCGTATTCGGCCAGCGGCTTGAGCGGTTGCAGTTTGGTGGCGGGACGGAAGGTCATCAGCAGGCCCACGCCGGCTGGGTTCGATATGCGCAACACCATGTCCCGCAACTCGCCCGTTTCCGGGTTGGGAATTCGTCCCCGCACCATCACCTGCTCCAACCCCAGGCCCTCGGTCGCCGGCGCCAGCCTGTGGACAATATCGTTCAGCTCATCGGGCTTGAGCATCAGCGGCGGCCAGACGTAGAGCACCACTCGATTCCAATAAAGGCGCTCGTGGGGCGCCCGCCGCGACTGAAAGAGCCGGATGCTCGCCAGTGCCTCCGCAAACATCCGCTCCAGATGCGGCAGCCGTACGATGCGCCCCGTCTCGTCGCGTACGGGAGTCAGGTCGCGCACTTCCGCAGAAGCGAACAGCCGCTCATCCTTCGGGTTGTCCAAGGCCACGCCCCGGACTAGATAAACGTCTTCGACCGACGGCAGGCGCTCGATTTTGAAATTGTGGAGACGCCATAAGTTGAGACGCTTGCCCATCATCGGGTGGACGCCGCGGAAGAACTTCTCCTCTTCATACGACTCCTCGCCGGCTCGATAGGTAAAATGCTGCATGCCGCCCATGCCGGAGCCGCGTCCGGGGCCGCCGACCACGACTACGATGCGCCGGAGGGAGCGCGGAAGGGCAATCTGGTTCAATGCGCGATGAACTTCCTGTTGAGTGGCTTCCGCGTCGCTCAGAGTGTCCGGGTGCCAGGCGTAGAAGTCGATCACGATCTCGTGATCGGACGGTACCTTCAGGATCAGCGGAAGAATCGCCTGCGCGGCTTCGGAGAACCGGGGATAATCGACGTAAGTAGTAAAGACGTGGACATGCTTTCCCTCGTCCTCGTATTCGGCAGCGACGCAGCACTGCTCGCCCAAAGTCAGCGAACACAGGCTCGAAAGCGCTTGAACGCGATAGTATCGCGAGGTCAGCACCTCCAGCATCAACCGCCGCAGGTCGGAGTTTGCGGCCGAGAAACGGCCGCAGAATTGGCTCACCAGCGGCTGAGGGCATTCCACCAGAGCCCGTACCCGCTCGTAGCGATCCTCGGCCCCCGGATTGGCCGCCAGGTACGTCAGGTGTTCTTCGGCTTGGGCATACACCAGCTCTCGCGCCGCTTCAAACGAGGGCTGATCGAAGTAGCGGTATAGCACTTCCCGGGCCAGGTCGCTGACTGCGGGAAAAAGGCCACGGGCCGCCGAAATCATCCGACCAAGAAGCGTGCGAAAGTGCTCCCCGGCCACCGGCGCCAGAGAGCCGACAAGCGCCAGGCGGTGCTCGAGCACGGCCAGAACCGGCGCGACTTGCTGTTCCACTCGCTGGTGCGACTTATAGATCCAGAGCAGGCTTTCTTCCAGCTTCGGAGAGCGATCCAGCGCCTGCACGCCATAGTGAGCCAGCGTACTCCTGAGCGCTTGGATAAAGGCTGGAGGAAGCCCATCGCCGCGCGTCTCGAGCATCCGCAGATAGGTGAAGAGATAGGCTTCGGCGCTGGGCATCTCACCGCCCGCCGGATCCCTGAACTCGGGCTCACGATTGAACAAAGAGCAGACGTCCACAAAAATGCTGAGGATCTCGTCTTCGGCGTGCCGGGTTGCGTCGCTGTCCTCCGGCGCTTCAGAATGGCTCCACTCGGCAAGCAAGCGGGTGGCGCGGGTGGGATCTACATCGAAGCCCAGCATAAACTGCCGGAGTTCCTCCAGGTTTTCGCGGTACCGCGAAAAGGGATCTCTCCCAACTGCGTTCGGGGCGGGCGGCATTTGGAAAACCACTCGCGCCGCGGCCGCGACCGGATCTTCAACACCATCGGGCTCGATTTGAACAAGCGGAGCACCGGTGTCGACCTGGACGTTGCGTATCGTCATGACTTTCCGGATCCTCCCGCCAAACGGCGCCGCAACCTGCATCTCCATCTTCATCGCTTCCAGCACGACCAGGCGATCGCCGGTCGAAACTCTGTCGCCCGGCTTTACCGCGATGGAAACGACTACCGCCGGCGCCGGCGCGTGGACCACGCCGCCGTCATCCCGATCCACTCGGTGCGAAACGCCGTCGACCTCGATCCGGTGACTCAGCCCTTGGGCGACCGAAACGATGTTATAGTGCCGGCCCAAAGCAGTAAGCCAGTATTCAAACTGACTCAGGCGATCGAGTTGTGCGTCGATGCGGGCTCCCTCCGTTTCGACGCGGTACTGCTGGGGACCGAGGCGATTGACCTTGAGCGTGTATGGGTTTCCCCGGTAACGGAGTTCCACAGTCCGGCCGACCTCGCTACGGACGTTTGGCCGCCCCCGCACGGCCGACGCGTAAAACTGCGTCTGCTCCACGGCCAACTGATCCTCATAGACCTCGATCGCCGCCTGCACCAGGGCGGCGTCGGCATGGCGCTGGGAAAGGTGCCCGCCGTTCGCTGCCAGGCGCCCCAGCCATCCGATATCGTACTCGGCACGCTGCACTTCGGGACGGTCGAGCAGCTCCAGGAGAAACGCCTTGTTGCTGGCTCCGCCTTTGATGACGACCACGCTCTCGCGCAGTGCCCGTTGCAGCCGCGAGAGCGCCTCTTTCCGGGTTCGGCCGTAAGCGATGATCTTGGCCAGCATGGAGTCAAATTCCTTCGCGACGACGTCGCCCACCGCCACACCGGTGTCGATACGGACTCCGGGTCCCGTCAGGATCCGAAAGCGTTCAATGGTGCCGGGTGCCGGAGCAAAATCGTTCTCCGGATCCTCCGCGTTCAGCCGTACCTCGATGGCGTGACCGGTCGTGCGCGGCAGCTCCCCCTCCAACCGGCCGCCTCGGGCAATGTGGATCTGAAGCTTGACCAGATCGAGTCCGGTCGTGCATTCGGTCACCGGATGTTCAACCTGCAATCGGGTGTTCATTTCCATGAATAGAAAATTCCGGCTCTCCTGCTCATAGAGGAACTCCACCGTGCCGGCGTTCCGATAGCCCGCGGCCTCGCTGATGCGCACGGCCGCCCGGCGCAAAGCATCGTCTTGTTCCACCGAGAGCGCCGGCGACGGGGCCTCTTCCAGGACTTTCTGGTGGTGACGCTGGATGGTGCAGTCACGAACGCCGACGGCCCAGGTCGTTCCATAGTGGTCGGCCATGATTTGAACCTCGACGTGACGAGCGCCGTGAACCAGCCGCTCCATGAAAACTGTCGGATTTCCAAAGGCCTTAAACGCTTGAGAGCGGGCGCTCTCGAAGGCTTCGGGAAGTTCACTGTCCGCATGGACGGCGCGAATCCCGCGACCGCCGCCTCCCGCCGTCGCCTTGATCAGGAATGGATAGCCCAGGCGTTCGGCGTGGCGCCGGGCGTCAGCAAGCGTTTCCACCGGACCGCCGCTCCAGGGCGCTACGGCGACCTGCGCCTGCTCCGCCATGCGCTTCGATGAGATCTTGTCTCCCAGACGCCGCATGACATCCCCGTCCGGACCGATGAACACTATGCCCAGATCGCGGCAAAGGTCCGCAAATTCGGCGTGCTCGGCCACGAAGCCCCACCCTACCCAGACCGCCTCCGCGCGCGCTGCAGCCAACGCCCGTTCCAGCCGCGCGTAGTCAACGTAGCTGCTCTTGAGCTGACCGGTCTCGGGATCGTTGATTAGGGCGGCACCGAGGGACACGGCCTCATCGGCTTCACGTACGAACAGGGAATGGCGATCGGGGTCGGTGAAAAGCGCGATAGTGCGCAACGAAGTCCCGTATTCGAGATTGAACTCATGCGCCGCGTGAATGAAGCGCATGGCGGCTTCACCACGGTTTACGATCACCACACGGTGGAATTCATGTTGCATAAGATCCCCGATTCTTAGACCCTCAAAGGAATCCGGCCTGGTCATGCCATCACGGGCTGCGGCGACATGATGGCTTGTAGTGCCTTCAAAGGCTCGGCCTCGGCGCTGCCGGGAAGGGCCACCGTGCGGTAGCCGGACAGAGATGCATACCGGTTGCCTGCGGCGTCCACAACCTCCGCGTCAAAGCTCCCTTCGCGCAAATCAGGCGTGACGATGGCATCGAGCGGGCCTTCCGCCTGCTCCGGCGAGCGCCACACAGTGACTCGATCGACGTGCTGGGGCAGACCCATCGAGCCTTGCGCGCTCATTTCCCATATCCCTGCGGACTGAAAGCAAAGCTCGATCAGTCGCGGAGCCATCAGCGTGGGGCGCTCGGAAGGCTGATGATTGTACGGCAGGCCGGTGGCCATCTGGCCGACAATCCGCTCCCCGTCGCGCCACGCCCGCTCCACAACCTGGTAGGCGGGTCCGTGGAAATACACCCGGTAGATGTCAGCTGCAGTGACCATCGGCTCAACAGGTGCGCAGGCCAGCAGCCCGGTCACGAGTTCGAGCGGCTGTTTCGTCAGCCGGACACGGCCTGTGAAGTGCGTGGTCCATTGTGGCTCGGCGTGATTCGGGAGGGACCGGCAACCGAGCAATCGGCACTCCGCCACGACCTCATCGCCCTGCGAACGGAACACAGCTTCGATGGTCAGAGTACGAGGCTCGTTCCGGTAGAATTTGAACGGCGCCAGGAAGTCGACGTCTTCGACCGCCTCGACATGCCAAGCGGGAAGCATCCACTGAGCGACTTCAGCGAACGCCTCAATGCCCATCACGCCCGGCAGCACCGGTGTGCCGTCGATCTGATGGTCGTGTAAGAATGGCTGAACAGACGGGTCCAGCGTGACCTCGACCGTGAGGCCCCGCTCAAGACCCATGCCGGTGACGGCGCCGATCATGGGTCCGGTCTCGAGCACACGCTCCGCGTCGACAGCTCGTGTCACGGCCTGATCCAGCCCACCCGTGGCATCCCACTCATCCAGCAAAACGCCGAGGCGCTTTCCCACTACGATTTCGCCGCAAGTCCCTCCCACCGTCAGCTCGCGGCGAATCAGGGGGATGCCGGCTTCGGGCGGCAACATATCAATCCCTGCCATCTCCATCATCTTTGGGATGGAGCCGCGCGTGGCCATGCCGATCCCACCCCACGCGGTCCAGTCGACAACGATGCCGCGGGTCTCCGGACGGGCCGTGCGGAAGTTGGACGTGATCTTGCACAACAGATCGTTGGCGGCACTGTAGTCCGCCTGTCCGCCGTTGCCAAAGCGACCGGCGATGGAGCTGAACGCCACCGTGGCCCTGAGGGGCATGTCTCCGATAGCGTGCAGAAGATTGAACCAACCGTCGCTCTTCACGTCGAAAACCAGGTCGAATTCGCGCGGATCCTTATCCGGAAGGAAGTGACTGCGCTCGATGCCGGCGGCGTGCAGCAGCACATCGATGCGCCCGCTACGCTCGCGCACCTGGCCGATCACATTGGCCACGGCGTCCGCGTCCGTAAGATTGACGCTGAAGTAATCCGCCGTGCCGCCCGCCGCCCTCACAGCATCGATGGCACTGCAGGCAGCCTGCGCCCGCTCCAGGACGGCAAGTTCCTTTTCAACCAGCGCCGGCGTGGCTCTTTCTCCGCGTGCCTGAATGCGGGCGAAGAGTTCGCGCTTAAGACCCTCTTTGTCGCCTACGAGGCGCTTGAGGTCCGGGTTATTGGGATCGGGCTTCGGCACAAGATCGAGCAGGTAAAACGTACCGCCCGAGGCTGCGGCCAGATCCGCGATGATCGCGGAAACGATGCTTCCCGCCGCGCCCGTGACCACAAAAACAGTGTTGGGGCCGAGCGCGAGGCCGGGCTGCCCGTCGGCTGCCGGCTGCTCTTCGAGGCCCACGGTCCAACGGAGTCCACCCTTATGTCCGATCTCGACAGCGGCGGGGTCGCGCACGGTTTCCGCGATCAGAGTTTGGGCAATTTCCGAAGCCTCGCGTTCCGGCTCGAAATCGAGAGCTTTGACGAGCACGTCCGTCCGCTCGCGCTTATAGGTCTTGGTGAATCCTGTTACTGCGCCACCGAGGGGCGCAACCGCGCCGGCCGCATCATAACCGTGCTGACCGCCGAGCCGCGTCGCTGAAACCAGGAACGTACCTGGCTCGGCAATCTGGTGGTAGAGATCGCGCATCACGGTGTAAAGCGATTTCACGCGCACCCGCAGCGCATCATGCCACGTTTCAAGGGTCATGTCACTGAGGCTTCCCTCGTAATCGAGCGCGGGCAGCCAGTAGACCCCTTGAACTGGACCGGCGGCCTGCCAGTTCTTCAGGCAATCAGTAAGTGCGTCCGCATCCGGCGCGCCATCGATGCGCAGAACTTCGACGCCCAGAGCCTGTAATTGCTGGGTCAAGGATTCCGCCACTCCGCCCCGGTCCGGCATGACGATCACGCGACTGCCGGGTCCGAAATTCACTCCTGTCGGCTTCGAGATCGCGAGCGGCGGCCTGAGGGTCGGCACCGGCACCCGGCGTGGGATTCCATTCACGGCGTCGAAGCTGGCGACCGTGGGATGCTGCGGCGCCGGCGCGAAGGCCGGCGAGGGAGACGGTAACGGGCGCGTTTGGGCCGATGCGGTCTTGTCATACGTGGCAGGGAGCGGAGACGGCGGGCTCGATGCTACCGATCGTCGGTCGCGCGCGAATTTGATGACGTGTGCCAGGGTGGGAAAATCCCGTAGTTTGATGTCCTCGTCGCGCGGGATGCCATATACCGCTCTTACTGAAGCAAACATCTCCGCCTGCTTCACGGTGTCGACGCCCAGGTCGGCCTCCAGATCAAGGTCCAGGTCCAACATCTCCTTCGGATAGCCTGTCTTCTCGGCCACGATCTCGAGCACCTTTTCCATGATCGGATCATCCGGAGGCGCCTCGGGTGCGACAGCCGGCGACGCTCCCGCGGCCGTTGCTCCGCTGCCAACTGCCAGCGGTGGAGCAGATGCGACGGCCAGGTCGGGCCGGTGCTCATAAACGAAGCGGATGACGTGCGCGAGCGTGGGATAGTCGCGAAGTTTCCGGCTCTCATCTCGGGGAATGTTGTAGATCTCGCGGATGGCCGCGAACATTTCTGCCTGCTTCACGGTGTCGACGCCGAGGTCCGCTTCAAGATCGAGATCCAGATCCAACATGTCGCGCGGATAGCCGGTCTTCTCGACCGCCAGGTCCAGGATGCGTTCCCGCACCGGATCGGCGGTGCCGTCATTCGCAGCAGCCACAGCCCGCTCCGCCCTATTGAGCGTGACTTCTTCCTTCACCTCGGTTGCCGCCGGGACTCGCGCGGACAACTCGACACCAGTCGGCGCCGGCGCGGCAGCCAGATCGGGCCGCCTCTCGTACACGAAACGCATGACGTGCGCTAACGTGGGGTAGTCACGAAGCTTCCGGGTCTCGTCGCGCGGAATGCCGTAGATCTCGCGGATGGCCGCAAACGTCTCCGCCTGTTTCACCGTGTCGACGCCAAGGTCCGCCTCAAGATCGAGGTCGAGGTCGAGCATGTCTCGCGGGTAACCGGTTTTTTCGACGGCCAAGTCCAGGATGCCATCTTTCACCGTGTCGCTCGCCTCGACCTTTGAAGGCGCCGTCACGGGTACGGACGCCGTGATCTTCACCTCTTCCTTTGCTGCTGGTGTTGCCGGGGCCGGTGTTTTGCCGACCAGATCTGGCCGCCGTTCATGAACGAAGCGGATGACGTGGGCAACGGTCGGGAAGTCGCGCAGTTTGATGCTATCGTCGCGCACGATCGCGTAGGTCTCGCGGATGGCGGCAAACACCTCCGCCTGCTTGACGGTGTCCACCCCCAGATCCGCCTCGAGATCGAGGTCCAGATCGAGCATATCGACGGGATAGCCGGTCTTCTCGGCCACCAGGGCCAGAACCCGCGCCTTCACCGGATCGTCCTCGGATGCGGGCTGAGCCGGCGCCACCGGTGCGGGTGCGACGGCCTGAGGCTTTGCGATCGGTGAGGCTTTTTCGGAGAGAGGCGGCTTGGGCGAAGGTCGCGAATCGGCGCTGGGAGCGGGCTTCGGCTCCGGCGCTACCAAATCGAGACGGGACGCGGAAGCTGAAGAGGCCTGAGTGCCCGCGACCGCGCCTGGAACAGGCCGCGCCGCCAGGCCTCGATCCGGGACGCGCAGGGTGCGGCGAACCACTTCCAATTCTCCCACGGGCTGACCGGTCGTCCGTGTCAGCCAATCGCTCCACGCCTGGGCAGCGTCGATGCGATGCGTATAGCCCAGAGCGTTCGGGCTAGGACGAACGCCGTCTTTGGTCGCTACCCGGCGCAGCAGGGTCAGACTGACTTGTGAGCCGAACCCGGCCCCCAGGCGCAGCGCGTACTCCACGGGATAGATTCCGCCCTTGGACAGGTTCAGCGCGCCCAGCTCGGGATCCACTTCTTTGAAGTTGGCTACGGGCGGAACACATCCCGTTTCGAGCGCCTTTACCGCGACGACCTCTTCAATGCCTGTGGCCATGGCATGGCCGGTGAAGCCCTTGGTGTTGGCGATCACGATTTGATCCGCGACCGGTCCGAATACGTGACGCAGGGCGTGGATCTCCGCGGAAGCGCTGCCGCCCCGCGCCGGTGTGTAGGTTTCGTGAGAGACGAAGACTGTCCGCGAGGCGATCTCGTGGCGCCGAATGCCGCTGCGTTGCTCAGCCTGGGCTATCAAAGTCTCCATCATCCTGCTGATGTGCTGGACGTCCAGCCGTGTACCGTGGAAAGCGCTGTTGGCGGTCACCGCGCTCAGAACCTCGCAGATGGGCCGGATTCCGCGTTCGCGCGCTGCCTCCGCGCTCTCGACGACCAGGGCGGCGGCGCCCATGCCCACCACCATGCCGTGGCGGCGGCGGTCAAAAGGAATGGCCGCATCCTCGACCACTTCATCGGTGGCCGCGGCCCCACTCGCGAGAAAGCCGGCGCCGATCCATTCCATCATGTCGTCCGAAGTGACGTCGTCCGCCGAGACCACGACCACCCGCCGGCAGCGGCCGGCTCCGATCCAGTCCTCGGCCAGACCCAGGGCCTGTGAGGTGCTCGCGCAGGCGGCGTTGATTTGCGTGTTGGGCCCGCGAGCGCCGATGAACTCGGCAAACTGCGAATGCCCCATCGATAGGATTCTGAACAGGAAGCGCCTGTCGAACGTGTAGGCCTCGCGCTCGATCTCAACGCGCACCTCGTCGATGCGCCGATCGATCTCCTGCAGCAGAACGGAATTCCCGTTGGCCCCGGCCGCGCGTCCACGCAGGCTCTCGAGCATAGCCAGCTGCTGGCGGCGCGCCTGATCGGCGTGATAGCGGGTCAGCTCATGGGCAAACGAATTGTAGCCGGGGAACGCCGAAGCAAAAATGACACCGGTATCATCGCGCAGGGCGTCGGGCAGTCCCCACCGGTCCGGCAGTTGCGTATTCCTGCTGGTCGTCTTGTAGCGCATGACCAGGGGTATGCCGGCGTCGCGCAGGGCGTCGATGCCCGCCGCGATCGCCAGGCGGGTGACACGATCGAGCGCCGCGATGCGCTCGGCCGAAACGCCGAACTCGCTCTCCAGGTCGAAGGCGCCTCCGCGGGCCGCCAGCTTGATCACGTCCGCCACATTGCTGATGGATTCAAACCTCGGGTCCCCGTTCTCAGTCTTCACCAAGCGCGTGATGTTCTTGTCGAGCATGGCGTGACGCAGCCGCGTGGGGACCACGTCGATGAATTGATCGCCGCGCAGAATGCGGCTGACGTTGGCATCGTCGAAGATGTGCGCGGTCCCGGGCAGGCCCAGAGCCGCTCCTGTGATCGTCACCGGGGCGCTCGATTTCTCTCCGGGTCCGCGATAAATCTCCCAGCTGCGATCGAGAACATCGGCGAACAGGTGACCGAGGGCGGCGTACCGGTCGCCGTTCTGCTGCGCCGGCGCAGCGGACGACGTGACGGCTGCAGGCACCCCGACTGTAGCGAGCGGGGCGGGCGCGGGAGGGCGTACCGACGCTGGGGCCGTGAGGACTACGGCTGCGGACTCGAGCGGCGGCGTCAGGGCTTCGCGCGGTGCGGCGGCGGAGGTTCCCCGGCCGAGTCCGGCCGCATAGAGGCCGCAGAGCGCCTGATTGAAGGCTGCAACGTCGCCGACTTTCGGATGATTGGTGAAGAGAGCCACCACATCACCGCGGTCGCCGAGCACATCGTCCACAAATCCTTGTAACGCCTTCTTGGGCCCGACTTCAACGAATACACGCGCGCCCGCCTCGTACAGGGTGCGCAGACCCTTCACGAACTGGACGGGCGAAGCCACCTGCTGGGAGAGAATATCCAGCATTTGAGTTTTGCCACCGGGGCCCGAGGGATAGAACTCTCCGTTGACGTTTGCAACCGTCGGCACGCGCGGCGATTCGAGATGCAGGCGCTCGAGCGTCCGCCGAAGCGGGTCGCTTGCGGGAGCCACAATCGAAGTGTGGAAAGCGTGGCTGACCGGGAGCGCCACGGCGTTGTAGCCGGCTTTTTGGAAAGCTTCCATCGCCTGCTCGACGGCCGGGCTTGCGCCGCCGATCACCGCCTGCTTGTTGCTGTTGATGTTGGCGATCACCACGTAGCCGTTGACGGTCTTCAGGATTCGCTCGATGTCTTCAAGCGGGGCAAAGATGGCGGCCATCCGGCCGTTGTCGTCCCATGAGACGCGAGTCATTTCACGGCCGCGAGCACTGACGGCTTCCAGGGCGTCCTCGAAGGGCAGACCGCCCGCTGCAACCAGCGCGCCGTATTCACCGAGGCTGTGCCCCATCGTCATGTCGGGTTTCACTCCGTAGGCGGCCAGCAGCCGGGTGAGAGCGAGGTCCGTGGCCAGGACGGCGGGTTGAGTGATCGCGGTCTGGCGCAGATCCTCTTCGGCCTTCGCGACCGCGTCGCGGTCGGCGTGGTCTACAAAGATGAACTCGCTGAGGGGCTTGCCGAGCAGCGGGGTCATCACGCGATCGGCCTCAGCGAAGGTCTGGGCCACAATCGGCTCGGTAGCGCGTAGCGATTGCAGCATGTTGACGTATTGCGATCCCTGACCCGTGTAGAGGAAGGCGGCTTTGGGAGCAGGCCCGTGGCCGCGGAAGATGCCTTGTGGGCGCAGGGCCTTCCACACCGGTTCTTGATGGGCGGCCAGCGCCTTGAGCGCTTTGGCCGATTTGTCCGCGAGATCAACGGCGTCCGCGTAGTCGATCACAAGGCGTTCGGACGCATCGAGGTCTGCCTGAGCAGGCGCGGCCGGAGCAGGCGCCTGGCCCGCCTCGGCTGCTTTCTTCACCGCGCGCAAACGCTCGCCCAGCGCGGCTTCGGATTGGGCGCCGATCACCAATGCGCCACGCATCGGCGCTTTAAAGGACGGTTCCACGCTCGAAACCGGCGAAGCTGCCCCGGCGCCCGAACCGCCGTCGTGCGCCGCGGACGGCGGTGCCTCAGGCAACGCGATCGAGCGCTTGCCGTTACCATTGCCGTTCCCGTTCAGCCGGTGGGGAATGTATTCTTCGAGCACGACGTGGAAGTTGGTTCCACCGAAGCCAAAAGCGCTGGCGCCGGCGCGCCGCGGGCTATCCGGAGAGGCCGTCCACGGCCTCAGTTCGGTATTGACATAAAGCGGAGAGTGCGCGAAGTCGATGTTCGGGTTGGGATGCTCGCAGTGCACGCTGGGAGGCAGTATTTTGTCCCGAAGCGCCAGGGTCGCTTTGAGTATCCCGACGCCGCCGGCAGCTCCTTTGAGGTGCCCGATGTTCGATTTGACCGACCCAAGGGCCACGGAGCCGGCGGGGAGCTGAAAGCCACTCAGCACGTCAAGCATGCTTTGCACTTCCACCACATCACCCACTCTGGTCGACGTGCCATGGCCTTCGATCAGCGTCGCGGTCGCAGGCGATAAGCCTGCGTTCTGCCAGGCCCGCTCGAGACAAAACTTCTGGCCGATCGGGTTAGGCGCCGTGATGCCTTTGCCCTTGCCGTCGCTCGACCCGCCGATGCCGCGCAGCACCGCGTAGATCTTGTCCCCGTCGCGCTCGGCGTCGGCCAGACGCTTGAGCAAAAGGACCACCGCGCCTTCGCCCATGACGAAGCCGTCGGCGCCTTGGGCGTAGGGACGAGTGCCAGTGGCCGAGAGCGCTCCGATCTTGCAGAACTTGATGAACGACGAGGCGCCCATGTTCCGGTCGATACCGCCCGTCACCGCCACGTCATAGTCATTCTGGATCAGCCCTTCCACCGCCGAACTGATGGCCGCCATGGCCGAAGCGCAGGCCGCGTCGGTCACGTAATTGGGGCCATGGAAGTTGTAGAGGTTCGCAATGCGGCCAGCCATGCAATTGGACAACTCGCCGGGCATGCTGTCTTCCGTGATCTCCGGCAGCAGCCGGCCGATCCGCGCATGCAGTTCGCGGTTGATGTCGCGCCGGATGGTCTCGGGCAGGGCAGCGAAACTGGCGCTTTCCTCCAACTCCCGGGCATACTCGGGAAAGTAGATGCGCAGCGCGGTGTTGTAATGTCTTTCCCCGGCCATGGCCATGCCGAGGATTACAGCGGTGCGATCGGGGTTGAACGGCCGCTTGGGGTAGCCGTAGTCTTCCAAGGCTTCGCGGGTACAAGAGATAGCCCATTTATGCGCATCATCCATGGAATCGACCACGCGCGGCGGGAGCGCCAGGCGCCACTTCATGGGATCCCACACGTGCTCGCGCACCCAGCCGCCGATCTTGGAGTACGTCTTATCTGGAGCGCTCCGATCGGGATCAAAGTAGAGCGCCGGGTCCCAACGATCAGGTGTGATCTCGCTGATACTGTAGCGCCCGTTCTTCACATTCTCCCAGAATGCCGGTACGTTTGGGGCATCGGGCAGAACGGCGCCGGTTCCCACAATCGCGATGGCTCGATAAGCGGTGTCTTCCATGATAGCGCTCCTTTGAACCGTTATGCTGTAGGGACGGCCCTTGCGGCCGCCCAGGGCAGGCACAAGGCCTGCCCTTTCGGATCAGGCTGCGGCCGCCGCGCTCTTCGAAGCGCGGCCGTATAGCACGTCGCCGATGTAATCCATGTCGGAAATAAGACCCGCTTGTGCGCGGTGGATGGCGGGCAGCCCCAGAGCCACTTCAAAGACGGTCATCTCTGAATCGCTCACTCCGCCGGCCCCGGTGGTCCAGCGCAGGCCATCTTCGCCGACCTTAAGAGCTGCTTCGCGGCCGAAGATTCGGGCGAGCGCTGCCAGGGCAGCCGCGTCGAAACGCTGGCTGGCCTTTTCGTTCAGTTTGCCTTCAGCCATCAGCGACGCGCGACGCGACAAGCTGCCGGCGCATTCGGCGTACGCAGCCAGCTCGCCGAGGCGAAGGAGGATGTGCTGATAGCGGGTCAGGCGCGTGAGGCGCGCTTTTTCCATGACTTCAGCGAGGGCGTGCAGGGCCAGGGCAGCAAAGTTGGCGCCCACGCCCGGGTGGCGGGCGTGCAAGCCTTCGAACCGGCGGGCTTGCTCATGATAATGCTGGCCGCGCGTTTTCAGATGAGACTGCCAGCGGTCGCGGCTGATCGTCATCTCCATGATCTCGGACGTGCCTTCGTAAATCGTCGTGATCCGGACGTCGCGCTTGATCTTCTCCACCATGTATTCGTGGGTGTAACCGTAGCCTCCGAGAGCCTGGATGCTGGCGTCGGCTGCGAGATTGCCCGCCTCGGTCGCCATGTACTTGGCGATGGCGCCTTCGGTGTTCAGGCTTCCTTCGCCGGCGTCGATGCGCTCCGCGGTCTCTTCAATGTAGGATCGAGCGGCCTCAAGCCGGGCGACGTTGGGCACGATCAGCTTGTGCGTGTACCCCTGTTTTTCCGACAGCGGCGCCCCCGCCTGAAAGCGCTTGACCGAATAAGGAATCGCCCGGTCGAGTGCGGACCAGCCGGCTCCCAGGCCAAACGCGGCCACCATCAGGCGGGTGTAGCCGAACACGGCCTGAGCCTGGATCAATCCCTGGCCTTCCACGCCGCCGACGAGGCGGTCAACATCGACGTAGACGTCGGTGAGGGACAGCGCGGCGGTATTGCTGAGCCGGATGCCGTGTTTATCTTCGGGCTCGTCGTGGCTGAACCCCGGCGCGCCCTGCTCAACGATGAACCAGCTCGGACCGCCGGGCGTGTTCGCGAGGACGCTGTAGGCGCCGGCGATCCCGCCGTTCGAGATCCATTGTTTGCTTCCGTTGATCTTGTAGCCGACAACGCGACCGTCCTGAGTGACGGGGTCTGCCGTGGTGCGCAACGCGCCGAGATCGCTGCCGGCCTCGGGTTCCGTGGCGCCGTAGGCGAACAACAACCCCTCTTCGGCGATGCGGGTGAGCCATTGCTTCTTCTGCTCCGGAGTGGCCCCGACCGTGATCGGGTCACTGCCGAGAAACGTGGCCAGCACAGCGGTGGCAACGCCCAGGTCGATGCGCGCCATCTCTTCGCAGACGCAATACACGTCGAAAGCGCCGCCGCCGAAGCCGCCGAATTCTTCCGGGATGAAAAGGAGTTGAATGCCCAGCTTGTCCGGACTGCACATATGCCGGACGACGTCGAGCGGGCACTCGTCGCGAGCGTCCAGTTCTCGGAGGGTCTCGTCGGGCAGTTGCTTCTTCGCGAAGTCCTTGAGGGCTTTGATGCTCGCTTTGAGCGTTTTCTTGGTGATCATTACGGCTGCCTCCCTTGCTGTTTGGAGTGGGCTGGACGCCCACTGTTCGAAGCTCTGATCTAACGACCTGTGCGAGCTGCGATTGCCTTACCGCCGCTCACTTCACGGACCTTGGCAGTCAGTTCAGGCAGGAATTCCAGGATGTCGTCCACAATGCCCACATCGGCCACCTGAAAAATGGGCGCCTTGGGATTCTTGTTGATTGCGACGATGAATGGGTTGCCTTTGAGACCAGCCAGATGCTGGAATGAGCCGCTGATGCCGCAGGCCAGGTAAACTTTGGGCTTTACCGTCTGCCCGGATGAGCCCACTTGGCGGGACTTTTCCATCCACTTGGCGTCCACAACCGGCCGCGAGCAGCTCACCGCCGCGCCCATGGCGTCGGCCAGTTCCTGCGCGATGGCGACATTGTCCTTTTCCTGGATGCCACGGCCAATCGAAACCAGAATCTGCTGCCTGGTGATATCGACGTCTCCCGACTCGGCTACGATTGTCTCGAGGTAACGCCGCTTTGCTTCGAGAGCGCTTACTTCTGAGGACTTGTCCACGACCGTCCCACTAACGGCGGCGCTTTCGAGCGGCTTGAATGCGCCCGGCCGCACATTGACGACCGCGCCTGTGGAAAGGTCGCAACGAACGTGAGTGCTGACCTGTCCGCCGAACTCCTGGCGGACGGCTTTAACGCAGGTTCCTTCGACGCCCTCGATCGCGACCACGTCAGAGACGAAGGCAGAGTTCAGCTTGATGGAAAGGCCGGGGCCAAGGTCGATTCCGAAGTAGTCGTGCGGGAGCAGCACAATGCTCCCGGGCGGCAAAACCTGGACCAGGGCCTTGCGCACCAGCTCGGCATTGGGGTGCGCCAGCTTTTCGTTGGCAATCTTCCAGACCTCCGCATAGGAAGCACGGAGGGCGTCGGAAACCGCGTCAAGCTCCGGACCCCAACCGGTGAGAATAGCGGTCGGAGAAGCGGCAGGATCGATCTTGGCGGCCGCGGCAGCGAGTTCCGCTGCCGAATCATCGGCCAGGCCGGATTTATGTACGATATAAGCAAAGATGCGCGCCATTAGTTCAACCCTCCTCTGGACTTCACGAGCTCAATGAGCTTGTCGATGTTTTCTTCCCTGCTGCCTTTCAGGATCTCGGCTCCCTTGCCGAGCGCCGGCAGGAAATAGTCCACGCGCCCCACTTTCGCCGCGCTTTCCCCGACCGCACTGGTGTCAATGGCCAAATCAGACGCGTCGAAGGTCGGAACTTCCACCGAGGCCACCTGCCGGATACCTTTCATGCCGACGTAGCGCGGCTCATTGATGCCCGTCTGGATGGAGAGCACGCAAGGGAGATCGATCTCATTCATCTCCTTGTTGCCGCCTGCGACTTCCCGGCTGATCTTCAGCTTGGCGTCCAGCACTTCAATGGAATTGACGAGCGACGCAAATGGATAATCGAGCATGGCCGCCAGCATCCCGCCCACTTGAGCCCCTCCGTCCTCGGCCTGGACACCGGTCAGGATCAAGTCGTAGTGGTTTTTTTGAACATAAGCCCTCAGAATGGCTGCGATGCCGCGGCCGTCCGAACCGCTGAAGGCCTCATCGGAGATCAAGACCCCCTGCTTCGCGCCCATGGCCATCTCGCGCCGCAGGATCTCCTCGTCGTCGTCGCCACCCACCGTCGCCACGGTCACGGTTCCGCCGACGCGATCGACGATCTGGAGCGCCTCTTCCACCGCGTAGTTGTCCGGTTCATTCACCGAATACACCAGATCGTCGCGTTCGATGTCGTCTCCCGCGCTCGTGAGGGCAATCTCATTTTCTGACGTGTCCGGCACTCTTCTCACACAAACTAGAATTTCCACGTTGAACCTCCTCAAAATGAATCCACAGATTACGCAGATTGCGCAGATTCAGCGGATTGCGCAGGTCGAGCGGAAATCCCCGTAATCTGCGTAATCTGCGGATTGCCTCCGCGCGCCATCTGCCGGTCGACAAGTTCCGTCAGGTCGATGGCGGTCATCTTGCCTTCCAAGCCTGCAACTTTGATCGCGTCCTCGATATTGACCATGCAGAACGGGCAGGCCGTCACGATCACGTTAGCCCCGGCGTCGGCGGCCATCTTCACTCTGACCACGCCCATCCGCTGATCTTCTTTCGGCTCGTAGAACAGCATCAGGCCGCCGCCGCCGCAACAGAACGACCGGTCGCGCGACCGGCTCATCTCGACCCGCTTCAGCCCGGGAATCGCGTCGAGCACTTCGCGGGGTTCGTCGTAGACCTGGTTGTGGCGGCCGAGATAGCAGGGGTCGTGGTAGGTGTAGACGTCCTGCTCGTTTTCTACAGGGTTGAGTTTGATCTGGCCGGCCTTCACTTCCCGGGCGATCAACTGGCTGATGTGTTCCACCGGCGGCAGATCCTTGTAATCGTGCTTCAGTGCGTTGTAGGCATGCGGGTCAGCAGTGACGATCCGCTTCACTCCGGAGGCTTTGATGGCCTCCGCATTCTGGTCGCGCAGTGCCATGAAGAGCATCTCTTCGCCAAACCGCCGAACTTCGTTCCCGCTGTCTTTCTCCGCCGCGCCCAGGATCCCGAAATCTTCGCCGACGTGGTCGAGAATTCTGGCTGAAGCCCGGCCAATCGACTGGATCCGGTCGTCATAGGAGGTGATACTGTCGACGAAGTAGAGGCTCTCCGCGCTGTTCTGTCCGGACAGCACCTTGACCTTGCAGGTCTGCTGAAAGTCTGCGGCTTTCGCCCAATCGGCTCTCTTCTTGTCCGGCTTCCCGTAAGGATTGCCACGGGCTTCGAGCGCCTTCAAGGGCTTTTGCAGGGTCTGTGGAACGTTCCCGTCATCGATCATGCCGCGCCGCAAGTCGACGATCTTGTCGATGTACTCGACCAGTAGCGGACATTCCTCCTCGCACGCGCCACAGGTGGTGCAGGACCAGATTTCGTCCGCCGAGTAGATCCCCGCGATCAAAGGCCTGCCGTTGCCGGCGCTGCCGAATAGAGGGTAATGTCCGAAGCTATACTGCCTGGCCTTGATGGTCAGGAACCTCGGCGACAGGGGCCTGCCCACCGCGTTGGCGGGACAGTTATCCGAGCAACGGCCGCAATCGGCGCAGGAGTAGAAATCCAGCATGTGCTTCCAGGTGAAGTCCTCGAACGTTTTCACTCCGAAGGACTTAACTTGGTCCAAATGCTCCTCCGCAAGGCCCCACCGGACCGGCTTGAGGGCTCCCCGGTCCAGCTTCGCGAAGTAGATGTTGAACAGGGACGTGATCACGTGGAAGTGTTTTCCGAGCGGCAGGAAGCACAGGAAAGCGAAAAAGGTCAGTTCATGGGCCAGGTAGGCTGCAAGATGGAGGCTGCCCAGCACAGAGGGCTGCGCCGAAATCAGGGCATTCTTGAAGATCCACGCCAGCGTCAGGGGGAGCAACCGTTCTGCCGTCGCACCCTGGGTCTGAACCGCAGCCTGAGTGGCTTCAAAGAGGCTCTCCGACACCATCAGGGTCCCAATCAGAGCCAGGACGAACACGGCCTCGGCCGTGTGATCCTTGCCGTACTTGGCCGGGACCGCGTACCGCGCAGGCTTGAAGACCGCCCGGCGAATGGCGGCGATCACGACGGCAAGGAAGATGAGGGTCGCGGCGTAGTCCTTGACGACGTTGTAGAGGCGTCCCACGCCCCCCGAGAAACCTGGCATCACGAAATGCCCGGAAACGCCGAGCATGATCAGGGAAATGGAACGAACCGCCAGCACCAGAAATCCTGCAAAGATGACGATGTGCAGCAGTCCCGCGAGAGCGTACCGCGGTTGCTTCCACTGCCCGAGCCAGAATTTCAAGATTCTCCTGAGCCGGGCTCCCACATGGTCAAAACGAAGATCGGGCGCCCCGTGAAGGAGCGGCACCAGGCGTTTCGCCATGATGTAGCTGAACAGGCCGGCACCGAGAAGGGGAATGATCAGGAACAGGACATGCCCCGGAACCAACCAATACATCGCTTGCGAGGGTGAAGGGACGCCTTGAATCATGCTTGCCGCCTCTTGTTTGCGTGGGTCTCGCCGAAGCTCTGCCAAGGGATGCCGATCCTGCTGCAACGAACGCCCATTTGCTCACCCTTCAGGCCGATCAACATCTTTGGCAGGAGCAATATTAGTGGGGCCGATGTTGCCGGCGTGTGATGCCTGTCACTCCACTCTGTAGCGCGGGAACACTGACTCGAGGGGAGTCCGGGTCTGCCGCGTCGGCCGCCCCCCTTTCCCTTCCCGAATCGCGACTAATCCCGCCAGGAAGCGGCTGCGAAAAGCCTTTACCTACCGACCGGTCGGACGGTATCATAGGCAAATGAAGGCTGAAGGGCCGAGGGAAGGACGAACATGACCAAGACCGGTGCCGAGATTCTTTGGGAGTGCCTGGAGCGCGAGGGCGTAAAGCATGTCTTCGGCTATCCGGGCGGTGCGATTCTGCCCGCTTATGACGCCCTGAAGCACAGCACGATTCACCACGTCCTGGTGCGCCACGAGCAGGGCGCTACCCATATGGCGGACGGATACGCCCGCGCCAGCGGCAAGGTGGGAGTGGCCATCGCGACCTCAGGGCCGGGTGCCACCAACATGGTTACCGGTATTGCCACCGCCATGTTGGACTCCTCCCCGATCGTTTGCATCACGGGACAGGTGGGCAGCAAGCTGATCGGCTCGGACGCCTTTCAGGAGACCGATATCACGGGCGTCACCCTTCCCATCACCAAGCACAACTACCTGGTGACGCGGGCTGACGAGCTTGCGCGCACGCTGCGCGAGGCCTTCTATGTGGCGTCGTCCGGGCGCCCCGGACCGGTGCTGGTGGACATCACCAAAGACGCGCAGCAATCGTCGTGCGAGTTCGACTGGGAAGCCGCCAAGCCGCATTTGCCGGGCTACCGTCCCGACCTCTCGCCGACGGACAAGGACTACGCCCAGGCGCTCGAACTGATCCACAACGCCCGCCGGCCCGTGATCCTCGCCGGCCATGGCATCCTGGTCTCAGGCGCGATGCGCGAGGCGCGCGAATTGGCGGAACGAACCGGCATCCCGGTCGCCATGACGCTGCTCGGTCTCGGCGCCCTTCCGGCCTCCCACCCGCTGAACCTGGGCATGATGGGCATGCACGGGGAAGCATGGGTGAATCGCACCATCCAGGAAGCCGATCTGCTGATCGCGGTCGGCATGCGCTTTGACGATCGCGTTACAGGCAGCCTGAAGACCTACGCCCCGAACGCCAGGAAGATCCATCTGGACATCGATCCTGCCGAGATCAACAAGAACGTCAAGGTGGACGTGGCCTTGATCGGCGACGTGCGCGAGGTTCTGCGCGAGCTTCTGCCGCAGATCGAGGCGACCGACTGCGGCGAGTGGCGCGACTACATCGACCGGCTGAAAGGCGACGCCGCGGTGCGTGACATCCAAAACCTGCCCGACACCGGTCACCTCTATGCCGCGCACGTGATCAACGATCTGTGGCGCGAGACCCGTGGGCGCCAGACCGTGGTGGTTACCGATGTAGGCCAGCACCAGATGTGGGAAGCGCAGTATTACAAACACGATGAGCCCTACTCTCTGATCACTTCCGGCGGCCTCGGAACCATGGGGTTCGCGCTGCCGGCGGCGATCGGAGTCAAGGTGGCGCGGCCCGAGGCCGAGGTATGGGTGGTGGTCGGTGATGGCGGGTTCCAGATGACCATGGCCGAGATGGCCACGATGGTTCAGGAGGGTCTCAAGATCCAGATCGCGATCATCAACAACGGCTATCTCGGCATGGTGCGCCAGTGGCAGGAGTTCTTTTATGAGCGCAATTACGCGGCCACGCCGCTGCTGAACCCCGACTTCGTCAAGCTGGGAGGGGCGTACGGCATCCGCAGCGAGACGGTGACCAAGCGCTCCCAGGTGATCCCGGCGGTGCAGGCGGCGCGCCGGCACGACGGGCCGGTCCTGATTGACTTCAAGGTCGAGCGCGAGGACTCGGTTTACCCCATGGTAGCGGCCGGAGCGGCCCTCCACGAGATGATCCGGCGGCCTAATCCGCTCGAAGAGACGACGGCGGACGAGTAGGATCCGATCCGCAGATTGCGCGGATTAAGCAGAGCCATCAAACGGCAAGAGCCGATGCCAGGTTGTTTTGTGGCGACCGCGTGCTGCCGAGCCGGACCGATCGCCTGATGAAGCCAGCAAAAGCAGAGCACTAACAAGCACTCTCTTTTTGTCTGAATCTGTGCAATCTGCGCAATCTGTGGATAAGATCTGTGGACAGAAAACTATGATGAATACCTTCGTCGTTTACGTTGAAAACAAGCCGGGCGTGCTGACGCGCGTGGCGTCGCTGTTTCGGCGACGCGCCTTCAATATTGACTCGTTGACCGTGGGACGCACCGAGAAACCGGACGTTTCACGCATGACGATCACGGCGGACGCCGATCCGGACCAGGCGCGGCGCATCGAGGCCAATCTCTACAAGCTGGTGAATGTTCTGCTGGTGGAAAACGTCACCCACGAAGCCTCGATCGTGCGGGACCTTGCCATGATCAAGGTCGCGGCGCAGCACGAGGCGCGCTCGCACGTGCTGGAGCTTGCAAGCGTTTTTCGTGCGCGCGTGGTGGACGTGGCGCCGGACTCGCTCACCATGGAAATTACCGGGGTCGAAGACAAGATCGACGGGTTGCTCGAAGTCCTACGCCCGTACGGCGTGCTCGAAATGGTGCGCACGGGAATCGTGGCCATGCGCCGCGGCAAGAAGTCGGGCGCGCCAGCCGGGGCAACGAACGGAGCGACACGCGGGGCGACGACCGGGGCGACAAACGGAACAGCGGAACTCGCCGCGGACGATGACGCTTCGCAGTCGGTGTAGGCTGTGCGGGTGAGCCGCGCGGCTAGAACGGCGGGTTCCAGATCGCGCTCAAGTCCAGCACGAACCCGTTAAGAACCGGCTCACCTGAGAGCGATGTGGGCGAGACCAGGGATTGAACCCCGGCGGAAGTGTAAACCTCAACTTCGGTCAATGCGGCAGGATCAGCCATCCGAGGCGCAACCCGCACTTTTGTGGTTCAACTCCCGGATTGCTCGCCACTCGGAGGCAGACGCCGAGCCAACGTGTTCATAACCTCCCAGAAACCGACTTCACAGGACTAATTGCGAGGCAGGCAGTGGCTCTTTTCGGTGTGCCAGAACGTAGACTGCGACCATGGCAGCGGTGAGGCCCGCCCCAGCGCCAACACCGAGCGCCCAGCGAGGGCCGAAGTGGTTGGCAACCCAACCGACGATCGGAGCGCCAATCGGTGTTCCCCCGAGTGCAACGCCAACCCGCAGGGCCATAACCCTGCCCCGCATCGCTGGTTCTGTGGAGAGCTGCATGATACTGTTCGTGCCATTGGTGAATGTCACGGCGGCTGCGCCGATGATCATGAGAGTGGCCGCGAACCACCAGTATCCAGGTGCCAGTGCGGCCAGCGTACAGCCGAGTCCGAAAACACCGGCTCCCATCAGCAGAGACGTTAACCCTGGTCTGTTCCGACCGGCAGCAAGCAACGCTCCTGAAAGGGTGCCCACGGCCATGATGGAGGAGAGCAGGCCGAAACCGCGCGCATCGGAGTGGAAGACGTTCACGGCCATCGTAGCGATGAAGATTGGAAAGTTCAGACCAAAGGTGCCGATCAGAAACAACATGATCAGAATCGCCCTGAGGTCCGGTTTTCTCCATACGTAGCGAAACCCTTCCAGAAATCCAGATGTCGTGCGATGGGCTCTGGCCCTTGCGTGCAGTTCCGAGAGACGAAAGAAAGACATCGAGATCAGAACCGCCGCGAATGAGAGCCCGTTCAGAAGAAAGGCCCAACCGATGCCAACGTATGCGATCAGCAAACCTGCAACGGCGGGACCAATCATCTGCGCAGCATTAAATGAGGTTGAGTTCAATGCCACGGCATTGTGGAGGTCCTCGTCGCCGACAATCTCTGCCACGAAGGTCTGCCTCACAGGAGCATCGAGCGCCGCAGCCGAGCCAGACAGAAAGGCGAACACATACACGTGCCAGAGCCGGATGATTCCAACAACCGTGAAAGTTCCCAGGACGAGCGCAAGCACGCCCAAGGTCGCCTGGGTTACCATCAGGAGCTTGCGCTGATTAAGGCGATCCGCAGCCGATCCCGTCCAGGGCAGGAGCAGAAGTTGCGGGGCGAACTGCAGACCCATAACAATACCGAGCGCCGACGCATCATGATGGGTTAGTTGCGTCAGCACGAGCCAGTCCTGGGCGACGCGCTGCATCCAGGTACCGACGTTGGAAATCAGGCCGCCCGCTGTCCACAAGCGGAAGTTGAAGCTCCGCAGGGAACGAAAGGTGCCGGCTGCTGGCTTCTTCATGGGCGCGTTGGCGTGTTGCCACCGTGGAACTTTCCGAAGTGACGCGCCAGACCGATGCTGATGAGCAAGGCGCCCAGGCCGAACGCGAGGATGTGGCTTGTAGCCCTCAGATCGAAAGACCCGATGTGCGCCACGAGCAGATACCCAACCACGGCGTTAAAGAATCCCCAAACAACGTTGACCGTTGCGGAGGAGAGCCCTCGGCCAAGGGGGGTTGCAAACGGACTTTGAAAGGGGCGTCCCATCGTGCCGGCAACAAAGTGAGGGATGGCGTTTGCCGCAAAAACGCCCCCCCAAAAGTACGACACAAGCCAAAGCCAATTCATGATGCAGATCTCCTTCTTTCCAGCAACGAAATGATTTCCTCCGTAGACCCCGTCTCACCGACGCGAGGGAATACGTTCCTGATGCTGTACTCGTGAGCCTCCTCGCGGATATCGGTCATCGCATCGAGTGCGAGGGTCACATTGAACCCCTGCTCGTAGGCCTGGCGGGCGGTCGCCTCAACGCCACCGGATGTCACCACTCCGGTCACCACAACCTGGGTAACGCCTCGCGTCTTGAGCCGGTCTTCAAGATCCGTCGTTGCGAATGCGCCCCAGCGTCGCTTGGTGACGATGATGTCGCTCGGTCGCTGATCTAACTCCGGCAGCAAGCCGGTCCATCCTTCAGCAAACGTGGTGCTGCTGCGCGGACCCTGTTCCGTCCGTCCTGGCGCCCGTCCAGCCACATTCACCAGCACGACCGCGAGGTTCTTCGCGCGGAAAACATCGATCAACGCGCGCGTCCGGTCAATGATGTTGCCGATGGGATGAATGAAATTCCCATTGACGATGCCTTTCTGCAGGTCAATGACGATCAACGCGGTGCTCGGGTCAAGAGCGGTAAGCGGCATCGGGTTTTCTCCTCAAATACGAAGTTGGCAGAGGTAAGACGGTAAGACGCAGGACACCGTGGACTCACTCCTCAACAAGTCGCGCCAGTAGTTCGAGCGCCGTCTGAAGCCTTTGCTGTTCGTGAGCGGAAAGCTTCTGCGAGATGGTCGTCGTGAGCCAGTCCTGTCTCGCGGCTCTGCTCTCGCGAAGCCACTTCAGGCATTTGGGCGTGAGAGATATAAGAGTTTGCCGCCTGTCGCCGGGGTCAGGAGCGCCACTGACCAAGCCGGCTTCCTGCAGCGGCGTAACCACGGCGCTCATGGACTGCGGGCGCATGCCTTCCGCTCGCGCCAGACTTGACACCGTAGCCGGGCCATCCTTCTCCAGTCGAAGAAGAACAGCGGACTGTGACGGCCTCAGATCGTTGCGTCCCCCATGCTCGCGTAAACGTCGCTTGAGCTTGCCGCATACCGCACGAGTCTCGGCAGCAAGCATCGAAGCGAGCCCGGTCTCAGTAGAAGACTTTCGGTAACTCACTAGATCAATATACCAGATATGCAGTTAAACTGTAAAGATTAACTGTACACATGTCCAGCCGCCACCCTGTAGGCGACAATGCCTATGGCTCCAACAAGTTGGAGGGCGAGCTTCGCCGATACGGAATTGAACTGATCGCCCACTTCCTAAGTCCGCCGGCCGGTGCGTTCGAGGACGGTGCGCCTCGTTTTTCGGCTGATCCCGCTTGGCAAGGCTCGACGGGAGCGATAGTCTTATCAGCTACGGCAATCGAGGATCGAGAAGAGGTGGTGTGATGCAACTGATTCTCCGGCGATTCCTGCTGGTCCTGCTGCTGGCTGCGGCGCCTTCGGCGCTTGCCTCCGATCTTACCGGTGACTGGACGGCGGCCGGGCCCCGTCCGGACGGCGGCACGATGCATTTGATGTTCCGCTTCAAGCAGGACGGAACAAGGCTGACGGGCATTGTGTCCGCGGCATCCTCCGATCTCGCCATCGTGAATGGCCAGGTGAACGGCGACCAGTTCTCGTTCGCGGTGCAGCTCAATTTCGGCGAAAGATCGCGCACGCTCACCTATGGCGGAACCGTGAAAGGCGACACGCTGGAGATTTCCGCTCCGACGCCGCGCAGCGATGCGCCCGTGCACCTGACGGCGCGGCGCGCCACCGCTGCCGAGGTGGCGGCCAACTGGCCCGAGCGCATCCCTCCGCCGGCGCTTCATCCCGTACCCGCGAACGGTCTCGCGCGCACCCCGCCGATGGGCTGGAACAGTTGGAATCACTTTGCCGGCAAGGTCGATGACAAAACGGTGCGCGAAATCGCCGACACCATGGCGGGCGACGGCATGCAGGCCGCGGGCTACGTCTATGTGAACATCGACGACACCTGGCAGGGAACGCGCGACGCGCAGGGCAACATCCGCACCAACGACAAGTTCCCGAACATGAAGGCGCTCGCGGACTATGTGCACAGCAAGGGCCTCAAGCTCGGCATCTACTCCGGGCCGGGCACCAAGACCTGCGCGGGATTCGCGGGCAGCTACGGCCACGAGGCGCAGGACGCGCGCACCTATGCGGCCTGGGGCATCGACTATCTGAAGTACGACTGGTGCAGCGCCGCCAAGATTTATCAGGACGGGGACATGCAGGCGGTCTATCAGAAGATGGGCGAAGCCTTGCGCGCCACGGGACGGCCGATCGTCTACAGCCTGTGCCAGTATGGCCGTGATGGCGTGTGGGAGTGGGGCCCCGCGGTCGGCGGCAATCTTTGGCGGACCACCGGCGACATTTCCGACGACTGGAAATCGATGACGCGAATCCTGGTTGACCAAGTCGGTCTCGAGCAGTGGGCCGGGCCCGGACACTGGAACGATCCCGACATGCTGGAAGTCGGCAACAGCGGCATGAGCGCCGAGGAGTATCGCACGCACATGAGTCTGTGGTGCATCCTGGCCGCGCCGCTGCTCGCGGGCAACGACCTGCGCACGGCTTCGCGGGAGACTCTCGACATTCTTGAGAATCCCGAGGTGATCGCGGTGGATCAGGACGCGCTCGGGCAGCAGGGTCACCGCGTCACTTTGAGCCCCAATTACGGCGTCTGGGCCAAACCGCTCGCCGGCGGCGCCCAGGCCGTGGCGCTTGTAAACTCGAGCGACGAGGCCGCGACCGTGTCCGTCGAGTGGAAAGACCTCGATCTGAAAGGACCATGTCAGGTGCGCGATCTCTGGGCGCACGCCGATCGCGGCCGCCAGGCGGACGGATTTTCGAGCAACGTTCCGTCGCACGGCGTGGTGTTGATCAAGGTCACGCCGTAGTCGAAGGTTATTCTTCCGGCGCAAGGTCAGGTTTCCGGCCCATGACTGCAACCGAAGTGCTGGCGCGGCTTCGAGCCTTGGCGAACCCCGCGGTGACGGAGAGCCTGGCGCGTTTCGCGCTGCCCGTCGATCGCGCACTCGGCGTCACTACACCGCACCTGCGAACCCAGGCGCGCGAAATCGGCAAGGACCACGGCCTTGCGCTCGAACTGTGGGCCACGGGCATATCGGAAGCCCGTCTGCTCGCGCCCATGGTTGACGATCCGGCGCGAGTTTCCGCCGCGCAGATGGAGAGATGGGTGCGCGACCTCGATTCCTGGGGCATCTGTGACGACTGCTGCTTCGAGCTCTTCGACAAGACGCGATTCGCCTGGCCGAAGGCGCTCGAATGGAGCCGGCGGCGCGCCGAGTTTGAGAAGCGCGCCGGATTCGCGCTGATGGCGGCGCTGGCGCGGCACGACCGCGAGGCGCCGGACCGGAAATTCACGCCCTTCTTCGTCGCCATCGAGCGCGAGTCCGGTGACGGGCGCAATTTCGTGAAGAAGGCCGTGAACTGGGCGCTGCGCGAAATCGGCAAGCGCAACCCGAGCCTGAACCGCGTGGCCGTCGAGCGTGCCCGCGCCATTCACGCCACCGGCCTGCCGAGCGCGCGCTGGATCGCGAGCGACGCGCTGCGCGAACTCCAGAGCCCCGCGGTGCAGACGCGTCTCGAGATCAAGGCGAAGAGGGCGGCGAAGCGTGACGGTGGGGGCACCGGCAGCGGTGCCGCCGGTGCGCGCAGCCGTGGCGCAAAGCGTCCTGCGCTCCGAACGCCGGACTCAAGGATCCGCAGTGCCTTTCCGCAGCGAGGCTGAATTCGTCCGCTGGCTCGGCCGCCGCTGGACGCGGCGTGGACCCGGGCTCGCCCTCGGCATCGGTGATGACGGCGCTGTCGTGCGCGCGCGTCCCGGTTGCGACCTCGTGCTGACCACCGACCTCTCCATCGAGGATGTTCACTTCCGGCTCGATCTCCACCCGCCGCGCGCCATCGGTCATCGCGCGCTGGCCCGGGTGTTGAGCGACCTCGCGGCCATGGGGGCGAAGCCTCGTTTCGCGCTGCTCTCACTCGCCCTCGCGCGGCGCTTGACCCGTTCCTGGATCACCGCCTTCTACGACGGGTTCGGGGCGCTCGCCCGGCGCTTCGGCGTCCGTCTGATCGGCGGTGACACGGCGCTCGTGGACGGCGCCACCGTGATCGACGTCATCGCGGTCGGCGAAGTGAAGGGCCGCCGCGCCTTGCTTCGTTCGGGCGCTCGCGCCGGGGATCGGATCTACGTGACCGGCCGGTTGGGGCTCGCGGCGCTGGGACTCGACCTCCTCGGCGGCGGCCTGCTCGAAGCAAATCGGGGCGCTCGCCGGGCCGGGGAGAATCGCAAGGCTCTCGGGGCGCACCTTTATCCCGAGCCGCGGTGTGCTGCCGGCATCGAGCTCGTGCGGATGCGCCTCGCCTCAGCGGCCATCGACGTGACCGACGGCTTCGCGGCCGACCTCGCGCGACTGTGCGCAGCGAGCGGCTGTGGCGCCGTCATCCGCGAGGCGCAGCTTCCGCTGCCGCAGGCCGCGCCGGGACGCGATTCGCTCGAGCTTGGGCTCCGTGGCGGCGAGGATTATGAGCTGATTTTCACTGTGCCGGCGGCGCGTGCCGCGCGCATGCCGCAACGGATCGGCGGCGTGACGGTGCGCGAAGTAGGCAAGATCAAAGCCGGGCGCCGCCTGTCGCTGGTTCGGGCCGACGGACGGCAAGTCGCGCTCGACACGCGAGGGTACGATCACTTTCGCAAGGCCGGCGCAGGCCACCATCGAACCCCATGGTGACGCCGGGGCGCCTCGAAAGAGGCTACAAGTGTTGTCCTGATGGATTCCCGCCTTCGCGGGAATGACTGCGCCTCGAAAGAGGCTACAAGCGTTGTCCTGATCTGCAAGCGTTGTCCTGATCGGCAAGCGTTGTCCTGGTCGATTCCCGCCTTCGCGGGAATGACTGCGGCTCAAAAAGTCTGCACATGCTCGAAAGAGTCTGAACATGGCAGATGGCGCGAGAGAACCACACCAGCTAATTCTGCGGACTTGCGGCTTCGGCGGGCGGTGGCGGGTACGGCTTGACCTCCGAAGCGGGCGGATCGGCCAGCTTGGTGGCGGGCGGATCGGCCGGCTTCGTGGCGGGCGCCGCCGTTACGGCCCTGGGATTGGTCGAACCCCGCCGCTCCGCGAGCACGGACTCGGTGCCGGTGCTGGCCAGAATCTGATCCACCACCTGCGGGCTCGTCAACGAGGGCGAATCTGTGAACTTCGCGGGCGGAAGATCGGCGAGCGCCTCACCCATGAACTGCATCCAGATGGGCAGGGCCACGTGCGAGCCTTCCTCCTTGTCGCCAAGCGTGCGGTGGTCGTCGAATCCCACCCACACCCCGCAGGTAATCGCCGGCGAAAAGCCGAGGAACCAGGCGTCGGTGAAATCGTTGGTGGTGCCTGTCTTGCCGGCGATGTCGTACTTGGCGGCCAGCGTCCGGGCGCGCGCCGCGGTCCCGGTAGGGTATTCGATGGGCTCCTTGAGCATCGAGACCATCAGGCGCGCGATGGGCGCGGGCAGCACATCGGTCACTTCGGGCCGGAACTCATCGATCACGCGGCCATCGTAGTCCGTAACCCGGTCGATGCTGCGCGGCGCGATGTGCAAGCCGTCGTCGGGAAAGGTGGTGAACGCCGACGTGTGCTCGATCAGCGTCAGGTCAGAGGCGCCGAGCGCGAGCGGCAGGTTGGGCACCAGGCGCGAGGTCAGCCCGAATCGGCGGCAGAGCTTGATCACCTGATCGATGCCCACGTGCGCCAGCAGCCGCACGGCGGGCACGTTGCGGGACTCCGCCAGCGCCCGGATCAGGTTGATGCTGCCCTCATACTTGTTGTCGTAGTTGTGCGGCGCCCAAACCCCCGACGAGGATGGATAACTGATGGGACTGTCGACCACGGTATCAAAGGGCTTGAGCCCGTCCATGAAGGCCTGCGCGTAAACATAAACCTTGAACGATGACCCCACCTGGCGCTCGGCCTGCACTGCGCGGTTGAACTTGCTGGTGTTGAAATCGTAGCCGCCCACCATGGCGCGGATGGCGCCGGTCTCGTTGTCGAGCACCAGCATGGCCCCCTGAACGTCCGGTACCTGGTCGAGCTTGGCCTGCACCGTCCGGCCTTTAACCGCCTTGATGAGGAACAGGTCCACGTCGCCGGGAAGAAAGACGTCGTGCGCTTCCTCTTTGTGGGTCCAGGCGAAGTCCGCCGGCGTGACGTGCGCGATGTATTCCCCGAAACGCACGACGGCCCCTTCGGAGCTGACCGACATCACGAGGCCGTGCTTCAGGCTCCCCGCGGCGGGCTCGCCATGCCAGTCATCGTCCACATAGGATTCGAGGCTCACCGGCGGAGCGGCCGCGTCCGTGGTGGAAGCGCGCAGGATGTTCTTCTCCGGGCCGCGCCAGCCGCGGGTCTTGTCGTCGTTGCGCAGGCCCTGCTGCAGAGCTTCCTCGGCCTCGCGCTGCACCTTCAGGTCGACCGTGGTGTAGACTTTCAAGCCCTTCTGCTCCACCGCCTCCTCGCCGTACTTCTTCTCCAGGAACTCGCGCACGTCCTCCACAAAGTACGGCGCCAGGTTGTTGTTCCAGTGCTGGATGTTCAGCCCCAGAGGCGCCACGCGGGCAGCGCGGTACTGGGCGCGCGTGATCTTGCCGTTGTCGAGCATGGCGTCGAGCACGCGATTGCGCCGCTCGAGACACCTCTCGGGATGCCGGATGGGCGAGTAGATGTTGGGATTCTGCGGCAGCCCGGCGAGGGTCGCGGCTTCCGGCAGCGTCAGTTCGGTCAGGTGCTTGCCAAAATAAAACTCGGAGGCCGCTTCGAATCCGAAGTTGCCGTAGCCGAGCTCCATCTGGTTCGCGTACATGGTGAAGATCTGAGGCTTGGTGAAGTGGCGCTCGATCTGGATGGAGAGTAACGCCTCCTCCACCTTGCGCCGCCAGTTCTTTTCCGGGGTCAGAAACAGGCGGCGGCTAAGCTGTTGCGTGAGGGTGCTCGCGCCCTGGGCCGCCCGCCACTCCAGCAGATCGGTGACGGCGGCGCGCACGATGCGGATCACGTCCACGCCGACGTGGCTCTCGAAGTGGCGGTCCTCGATGGAAAGAACCGCGTCGCGCATCACCGGAGGAATCTGGTCGTAGCTGACGATCACGCGATGCTCCAGGGCGAAGCTCGCGATGGGCACGCCGCTCGCGGCGTAGAGCTCGGTCATCACGTCCGGACGGTAGGTCTCAAGCTCGGCCACCTTGGGCAGGTTGGTGGAGTACACGAACAGCAGGCCCGCCAGCACTCCGCTGCCCGCCGCCAGCAGCAGCAGGACGCTGAATACAAATTGGCCGAAGATGCGACGGCTGCGCGCCCAAGGCGGCAGCGGCGCCGGACGATCCAACCCTTCGGGTTGCGGTGGCGGTTTCCTGGCCATAGGAGAAATTGCCCCAAACCGATTCTAGGGCTCGGCGGCGAACCGGTCAAATGCGCCGAGGAATGCCGCGCTCTTCGGCTTTCCCAGCGCGATATGCGATCGGAGGCATTTAACACGCGTCCGGCCTGCCGTTTCGCCCGTCCAAAGACCGGCTATGCTGGTACCTGCGAGCCAATTGCGGTAAACTGACGCGAGTCCGACTTTGGCCGAAAAGAGGTGCATGGAACTACCTTGAAATCAACAATGCCACAAGCCTTATTGCTGTTTGTGTTCGCCGGAGTGGCGGCGGCGCCCGGTTTTGCCGTGAACAAGGAGCTCGCCCAGATGCAACAGCAACTGGAGACACTCCAGCAGACGGTGGAGAACATGCAAAAAACGGTCGACACGCAGTCGGCCATTCTCAAGACCCTGGTGGAGCAGGCGAATGACAATGTGAACTCCATGAAGGGGACCATCGCCGAGCTGCAGCGCACGAACGGGCAGAACCTGGCCACCAGCAACAGCCGTTTTGACAGTATGACCAGCCAGATGCAGGCTTTGAGCGAGAGCCTGGAGGAAGCTAAGGCGCGCCTCTCGAAGCTGAGCGACCAGATGGCCCAGACGCAGAACATCATCCAGACCATCAACACGCAGCAGCAGCCCGGCGCCGCGCAGCCCAATACGCAGCAGCCTCCGCAGCCCGGCGGGGCTCCAGCGCCCAATGGTCCGGGCCCGGGAGGCGCCTCGAATGGCTACCCCGCCGGACCCGTTCCTGCCCGGACGGCGGCTCCGCCCGCGCCCGATCCCGACACGCTGTATCAATCGGGCTTGCGCGACTACAACTCCGGCCATTACGACCTGGCGACCCAGGAATTCCAGCAGTACGTGCAGTACTACGGCGACACCGATCTCGCCTCCAACGCGCAGTTCTACATCGGCGACTCCTACTACAACCAGAAGAAATACGATCAGGCGATCGCGGAGTACAACAAGTGCCTGGAGCGTTATCCTAACGGCAACAAGCTGGCCGCCGCCCAACTGAAGAAAGCCTACGCCCTCATCGCCATGGGCCGGACCGAGGCCGGCGCGCGCGAACTGCGCTCGCTCGTGAGCCGGTACCCGCACTCCCATGAGGCGGACCTGGCGCGGCAACGGTTGCGGAGGCTGACGTAGGCACAAGGACACGCCGTAGAAGACTCTTCAGGCGGGCGCTTGTCGATTCGGACTGCCGCTCTGAAGGGCGCGTCTAGGGAAGAATTTCGATCCACAAGGGAGGCTTCGATGAGCGGTTCCGTCAATAAGGTGATTTTGATCGGACGCCTGGGGAAAGATCCGGAGGTAAAGTACACGCCGAGCGGGACGCCGGTGGCCAAGTTCTCGCTCGCCACCGACGAGGTCTTCAAGGATCGCAACGGCGAGCAGCAGCGCCGCACGGAATGGCACAACATTGTTGCCTGGAGCAAGCTGGCCGAAATCTGCGGCGAGTATCTCACCAAGGGCAAGCAGGTGTACATCGAGGGCAGCATCCGGAGCCGCCAGTGGGAGGACCAGAGCGGAGCCAAGCGCACGGGTTATGACATTGTCGCCCGTTCCATGACCATGCTCGGATCGAGAGCGGACACGGAGCGCGCGGCCGGCGGCATGTCGAGCCGTCCTGCGGCGGAGCCCGGCGGCGGGGCTGAGGCCGACAGCGGCGGTCCTGACACCCCTCCATCTTCGGGAGAGATTACGGACGAAGACATCCCGTTCTAGGGGCGGTTTCCAAGGCCCACGATGGCGCTACGCGGTTCTGATGCGGGGCCTAGTGCGGCGGCGGGCGCATGGTCTGCCGCCACTTGCGGATCACTTCGTCGAACTTCTGCTCCTGGTCGGGGCGAAGTACCTGGCGGATCTGATCGTCGGTCTGCTGGCGGAGAGCCTCGAACTGGGGCCGGGTCTGGGCGCGCAGATCGTCGAATTTCTTGGAAGAACCCTCGATGATCTGGGACACTTGCTGGGTCTGTTGGCTGTCGAGCTTCAACTCCTGGCTGAGATACTTGACGAAATCGGGCCGGGTCATCGGGCGATGCCAGTGGCCCCCGTACCAGGCGTAGAGAAACATGCCCACGGCGCCGGCGGCCACGCCCAGCACGAAGGTCAGCACAAAATACAGAGCGGCTCGGCGTTGCATGGGGTTTCAGTGTCCTCCACCCACGGGGGCGAACTCGTACTCGCCTTCGATCGCCTGATTCGAAAAGAGCGGGTAGTTCTGAGCGGCCGTAGCCTCCACGCGCGATGTCTGGATCTCCGCGGCCTCCGGCGACCGCACCGGACCCGAAGGCGGCACCAGCAGTCCCAGCGCGAGCAACACCGCGGCCAGCAGTCCGGCAAGCACAAAACGCCGGCCCGTACGTTCCACCGACACTTCGCGCGCCCGGGCCTCTGCGGCGGCGCCCGGCAGTAGACGGATCAAGCGGGCGGCAAACCCGAAGCTCGGCTCAGGCGCCGGCTCGGCAGCAGCCTTTTGGAAAGACGTCCGCAGCCGCTCCCAGTCCCGCGCGTAGGCGGCACAAGCCCCGCATCTCCCGAGATGCTGCTCGAGCTCCGGAGAGCGCGCGGCGCCTTCCGAGGTCACGAGCCTCCGGACTTTATAGCAGCGCATAGTCATTTCCCTTCCTGCCAGCGGCGGAAATCCGCCAGCATGCGCTTGCGAGCGCGATGCAACCGGACCTTGACGGTGCTGGCCTTCAGCTTCAGAAGCCTCGAAATCTCATCCACCGACAGATCCTCGATCTCCTTCAAAGTCAGGATCATACGATCCTCAGGGGATGCGCGCTCGAGCAACTTGCCCGCCAGGTCGCGGCCCTCGAGTTCCACCTGGATGCGGCCTCCCTCGCGGCTTTCCGCGCTGAGGACCACCGCCTGCTCGCCGTCCGCGGACATCTCGGAGAAATACGTGACGCGCGAGGAGCGCCGCCGCCGCAACTGGTCATAGCAGTGGTTGATGGCGATCCGCATGAGCCAAGTGCCGAAGGCCGCTTCGAAGTGGTAGTTCCCGACCGCCAGGAAGGCCTTGATGAAAATCTCCTGGGCGATCTCCTCCACTTCCTCGTGCCGCCGCATGATGCGATAAACCAGGCTGAAGACGCGGCGCTCATAGCGCGAGACCAGCAGGGCGTAAGCGTCTCCGTCACCCTGCTGGGTGCGCCGGATCCACTCGACCTCCGGGTCATCCTTTTCGAGGGTTGCCATCGAGTTTCCATTGTACTCGCCTTCCCTGAGGCTAAAGACGAGACCGCTGTTCCTCTGGTTACAACGCTTTGACGCCCAAAGGACGGACTTTAGGGTGTGTGTGAAAACCAAGAAACGGCGGCTTTGCCGCACAGCAGGGCGGCAAAGCCGCTGCCACGCAGGGCCACGGGTTTCACGCACCCTCCTTTAGCCCCGGCCATGGAACGGCCCCTCCCGCACCGGCGCAAATTCGGTGAGCGTTTTCCCGTTGACGGACCAGCCCCTTTGTGACAGCATTTGCTCATATGCTCATCGGTAAACGGCTTAGAGAACTCCGTGAACAGGCGTCGCTTTCCCAGGGCGATATCGAGCGCCGCACCGGCCTGCTGCGCTGTTACATCTCCCGGGTCGAAAACGGGCACACGGTACCCTCACTCGAGACCCTGGAGCGGATGGCAGCGGCCCTCGAAATCCCCCTTTATGAGCTGTTTTACGAGGGCGACGGGGAACCGGGGCCAAACGCTCGGGCGAACGCCAAAGAACTCGCGAAGGAGGCCGAGGCGGAAGGCGAAGCCCGGTTCCTCGAGAGGGTCAAACGGCTTACCGAGCGCATCGACGAGAAAGACCATCAACTGCTGCTCTACGTAGCCCAAAAGCTCGTCAGCCGCTGACTCCCCGGACGGCGGACGCTTCCCTTATTCCCATTCAATTGTGCCGGGCGGTTTCGACGTGATGTCGAGGACGACACGGTTAATCCCCTTCACCTCGTTGACGATCCTCGTGGCGATGCGTTCGAGCAGATCGAGAGGCAGCCGGGCCCAGTCCGCCGTCATGCCGTCTTCCGACTCCACGGCGCGCACGGCGATGGTGGAGCCGTAAGTGCGCGCGTCACCCATCACACCTACGCTCGAGACGGGCAGGAGTACGGCGAACGACTGCCACAAGCGGTGGTAAAAGCCGGCGCGCTTTACCTCCTGCTGCACGATGGTGTCCGCCTCGCGCACCAGGCGCAATCGCTCGGGCGTGACCGCGCCCAGAATGCGCACCGCCAGGCCCGGCCCGGGAAAAGGCTGCCGGCCCACCACCTCTTCGCTCAGTCCGAGCTCGCGCCCCACGCGGCGGACCTCATCCTTGAAAAGCTCGCGCAGCGGCTCAATGAGCTTGAACTGCAGGTCGGCCGGCAGTCCGCCGACGTTATGATGGCTCTTGATGATGGCTGCCGGTCCCCTCACCGAGACCGACTCAATCACGTCGGGGTAAAGGGTGCCCTGCACCAGGAACTCGACTTTGCCCAGGCGCCGCGCCTCCTCTTCGAAGACGCGGATGAATTCCTCCCCGATGATCTTGCGCTTCCTCTCGGGATCAACGACGTCCTCGAGACGTTTCAGGAACCGGGCCGAGGCATCGAGGGCGCGCACGCTCAAATGACCCTGACGGCTGAGCGCCTCGGTCACTTTCTCGAACTCGCCCTGGCGCAGCAGCCCGTTGTTGACAAAGACGCAGGTAAGACGGTCGCCCAGGGCGCGGCCCACCAGGGTGGCCGCCACGGCCGAATCCACGCCTCCGGACAGCGCGCAGAGCGCCTGACCGTCTCCGACCTGCCGCCGGACCTGTTCCACCGTCTCCTCAACGAAGGAGCGCGGAAACCAGTTCGGCCGCGCGCCGACGATGTCGAAGACGAAATGGCGCAGGACGTCGTCGCCGCGATCCGTGTGCCGCACCTCGGGGTGGAACTCCACCGCGTAGATCCGCGCCTCGGGGTTCTCAATCACCGAGACGGCGTTCTCGGTGCGGCCGGTCACCCGGAAGCCGGGCGGGACTTCCACGATGTGGTCGCCGTGGCTGTTCCAGACGCGCAAGGGCGAGGGCAGGCCGGCCAGCAGGGCGCTCGACGGCTCGAACTGGAGTTCGGCGAAGCCATACTCCCGGCGCGCTGCGGGCTCCACCTTGCCGCCCAGCTTGTGTGAAATGAACTGCAGGCCGTAGCAGATCCCGAGAACCGGCAGCCTGAGGGTGAAAATGCGCTCGTCTGCCGTGGGCGAAGCCGGGTCATAGACCGAACAGGGGCCGCCCGAGAGGATCAGCGCCTGCGGCTCCATCCGCACCAGATCGTCAAAAGCGATGTGGCACGGCACGATCACCGAGTACACCTGCATCTCGCGGATCCGCCTCGCGATGAGCTGGGTGAACTGCGATCCGAAGTCGAGAACTACGATGGGATGGGAATGTTCCATGGATCAAGCCATTGATTCATTGACTCATTGACTCATTGACTCAATCCCGCGCCTGGGCATTGAACCGATGATTCATTGAATCAATGAGTCAATCATCTGACGACTACATTCACCAGCTTTTTCGGCACGATGATCGCTTTCACAAGCTGCCGGCCTTCCAGATGCTCGCGGACCTTCGATTCATCGAGCGCCAAAATGCGGATTTCATCGTCGGTGGCGGTGGCCGGCACACGAATGCGTGCCCGCAGCTTGCCGTTGACCTGCACCGGGATCTCGAGCTCTTCTTCCGCCGCGAGTTCCGGGTCAAACGCCGGCCATGCCACGCGCTGCGTGGATCCCTCGTGGCCGAGAGCGCCCCACAGTTCGTCGGCGATGTGCGGCGCGAAGGGCGCGAGCAGCAGCACGAGCACCTCGAGCGCGGACCTCAGCACGGCAGGACGCACGGCGCCCGACTCGATTGCCGGCTCCAGGTCCGCAATCTCGTTGGCGAGTTCCATGATCACGGCCACGTCGGTGTTGAAGTGCCAGCGCTCTTCCATGTCTTCGCTGACGTGCCTCAGCGTCTGGTGCGATTTGCGCAGGAGGCGCCGTTCCTCGGCGCTCCACGGGCCGGCCTCGCCCACGGGCTCGGAGACGGCGCGCAAGCGATCCGCGTGGCCCGACGCCATGCGATACACCCTATTCAGGAAGCGCCACGCGCCCTCGATGCCCCGGTCGCTCCACTCCAGGTCCTTCTCGGGCGGCGCCGCGAAGAGCATGTACAGCCGGACCGTGTCCGCGCCGTACCGCGCGCACATCGCCACAGGATCCACCACGTTGCCTTTGGATTTCGACATCTTGGCGCCGTCTTTAATCACCATGCCTTGATTGAACAAGCGCGTCACCGGCTCGGGGAACTCAACCAATCCGATATCCCGCATGACCTTGGTCCAGAATCGCATGTAGATCAGGTGCAGGATGGCGTGCTCGATGCCGCCGATATACTGATCCACCGGGAACCACTGCTTCACGATCTCGCGGTTTATGGGCGCGGTCGAGATCTTTGGGTCCGTGTAACGGTACATGTACCACGACGAATCCACGAAAGTGTCCATGGTGTCCGTTTCGCGCCGGCCCGCCCCGCCACACTTCGGGCACTTCACCTCCACGAATTCCGGCACAGTGGCGAGAGCGGCCCGCCCCTCGCCCGTCAGCTTCACATTTCGCGGCAGCACCACCGGCAGATCAGCCTCCGGCACCGGCACGATTCCACATTGGCCGCAGTAGATCATGGGGATCGGCGTGCCCCAGTAGCGCTGCCGGGAAACGCCCCAGTCCTTGAGACGAAAATGGACCTTGCGCTGGCCGAACCCGGCCTTCTCCGCATCACCCGTCATACGCTCGATGGCATCTTCGGAGTCGAGTCCGCTATAAGGGCCGGAGTTCTCGAGCACGCCATACTCTGTGAACGCCGTAGGGGCGCTGCTTGCTGCGCCCTCCGCGCTACCGCCCTCGGTGCCGCCGCGCTGATCGCGCGGGGCAGGCACCGCCGCTACCTCGGCCGGGATGATCACCGTGCGGATGGGAAGGCCGTAAGCCGTACAGAATTCAAAGTCCCTCTGATCGTGCGCCGGCACGGCCATCACGGCACCGGTGCCGTAGCCCGTCAGCACGAAATTCGCGATCCAGACCGGGACGCTTTCACCGTTGAACGGATTGCGCGCCGTGAATCCGGTGGGCGCGCCTTCTTTCTTCAAGTTCACTTCCACGCGCGCCTGCACGGACGAGGCCGCAATCCGCTCCACTTCGCGAGCCAGCTCTTCGGGCCGCTTTGAGGCCGCCATCAGCTTCTGCACGACCGGATGCTCGGCGGCGAGGAACAGCGCCGTACAACCGAAGATCGTGTCGATGCGCGTGGTAAAGATGCGGATCGATTCCCCGGGGCCATCCACCTTGAAGTCCACCTCGGCGCCCGTGGACTTGCCGATCCAGTTGCGCTGCATGGTGAGCACGCGCTCCGGCCAGCGCAGGATCTTCATATCGTCCAGCAACTGTTCGGCGTAGGCGGTGGTCTTCAGGAACCACTGTTCGAGCTCCCGCTCTTCCACCCGCGTGTCTTCATGACGCCAGCAGCAGCCGTCCACCACCTGCTCGTTCGCGAGCACCGTCTCGCACTTGGGGCACCAGTTCACGCGGCTGTACTTGCGATAGGCGAGGCCCCGCTCGAACATCTTGATGAAGAACCACTGGTTCCAGCGGTAGTACTCGGGGACGCAAGTGGCCACCTCGCGCCGCCAGTCGTAGCTGAACCCTAGCCTCTGCAACTGGCCTCGCATGCGATCGATGTGGCTGAAGGTGAATTCCGACGGGTGCCGGCCGCTCTTGATGGCCGCGTTCTCCGCCGGCAGGCCGAAGGCGTCCCAGCCCATGGGATGCAGCACGTTGTAGCCCTTCATGCGCAGGTAACGGGCCAGGGCGTCGCCGATCGAATAGTTGCGCACGTGGCCCATGTGGATGTCGCCGGAGGGATAAGGCAGCATCTCGAGGACGTAGTACCTGGGCCGCGCCGGATCCGCGTCGGTCTCGAAGAGCCGTTCACGCGTCCAGCGCTCCTGCCACTTCGCTTCGATCTCTTGTGGGTTGTAGTCCAAAGGAGTTTCTCAGTTCCTGAGTTTGTCAGTTTCTCAGTTTGTCAGCTTCTCAGTTTTTTCGCCTCAGCCGGGTTTCCGGGCTGTTGAAAGACGTTCCACAACCGTGTCATTCCGAGCGCAGCGAGGAATCCCGCTCTGAAAAATGGACGACCTGCGAGATTCCTCGTCGCCTACGGGTCCTCGGAATGACAGTCTAGACAGGCTTGCTCTAAGTCCGAGAGTTTCCTCAAGACCCGGAGATTCCGGCGGTCGTCGTTCGGCTTATCGATCGGCGTCTCGCAAATAAACGGAATACGGCGCAACTTCGGGTGTCGCACGATGCGGCGAAAAGCGTCGAGGCCGATTCCGCCCTTGCCGATGTGCTCGTGCCGGTCGACGTGCGAGGCGAAGGCGGTTTTCGAGTCATTGGCGTGGATGAGACGCACATTCTTCACGCCGACGGTCGACTCCATCAGCCGGACGGTCTCGGTGAGACCTCGCGCTGTGTGGATGGCGTAGCCGGCCGCAAACAAGTGCGCCGTATCGAGACAGACGCCCGCCGGCATCACGCGCGCCGCTCCCGCCAGGAGTTCCGCCAGTTCCTCGAGGCTTGCGCCGAGCACCGCCCCCTGCCCGGCCGTGTTCTCGACCAGCAGGGTGAGGCCTCTCAGATGCAGGCCGTCGGCCGCTTTCGCCAGCGACTCCACCATCCGGCGGACTGCCGGAGCACGCTCGCCGTCCCTGGCGCTTCCGGGGTGGATCACCACGTAATCCGCGCCCAGCGCAAGCGCGCGTTGCAGCTCCGCACGGAAGGCAGCCACCGAAAGATCACGCACGGCCGGGTCGGACGATGCCAGGTTGATCAGGTAGTTGGCGTGGATCGCGACCGGCGCCAGTCGAAAGCCGGCCCGCACCTGGCGGAACGTCTCGCAGCCTGCCTCAGAAGGCGGCGCCGCGCGCCACCCGCGGGGATTCGCCGAAAACATCTGAAAACCGTCACAACCGATCGCCTGCGCGCGGTGGGCGGCATTTGCCAAGGCGCCGGCAATTGAGGTGTGAACCCCGATTCGCATATTCGATTGTCAAGGGTTCAGACGGCGTTGTCAATTGTCCTTGACCCGTGGATGCTGGCGTCATTTGCGGAACCTCAGCACACCGTCTTTCCGCGAAGGCGGGAATGACGGTGCGCGAGGACATGGACAAGTGACGCCAGTACCACGGAGCAAAAAAAAAGGGCGGACCCGAAGGCCCGCCCCTTGATTTGCGAGACGAATTGCTTAGAAGGTGATCATGCCTCGGAAGGCCACCATGCGAACGCCGCTGTCGCCGCCGAGTCCGGCGCCGAGCAAGCTGGTGGGCCCGCTGGCTTCTGATCCAACCCCGACCGCGCCAACGCTCGTGAGGCTGGACGCGTTTGAGGGGACGCCGAAAGTCGAACCCGGCTCCCTGAAGTTGGGATGGTTGAAGAGGTTGTAGGCTTGAAGTTCAATCTTGAGCTTTAGCCGCTCCGTGAGACTGAACGTCTTGCCCAGGAACATATCGGTGTTGGCAAATCCGGGTCCGAACAGGGTGTTGCGCCCGCCGCTACCGAACTGGCAGGTCGCAGGGTTATCGCCCGTGCCATTCAGCTCGCCCGCCGTGCATGCGCCGGTGGTCGGATCGACCGTCGCGGTGAAGGCGGCGGGATTAAACCACTGTATTTGCCCGGGTTGGGTGGAAGGCAGTGAAGTGTTCTTGGAATAGAGGGAGACGCCCGGGACCGGGTCGGCCGTGGTGTCGAGGCCGGAGAAGGGGGTGCCGGCGTTGAAGACGCCGTTACCGTTGGCAAAGTATCCGGGACTGAGCGCGCTCTCCGGGAAGCCGGTGTGCACGATGACGTCGCCGGAAAGCTGCCAGCCTCCGATGACGCCGTTCAGGAACTTGCCGGCATTTCCAGCCAGGGCCTGGCCACGCCCGATCGGCAGCTGCCACACATAAGACGCGTTGAGAGCATGCCGAACGTCGTAGTCGCAATTGCCGTTGTCGCGGTAGAGTTCCCCGGGAATGGGGCTGAGGATTTCAGTAGCTCCGCCGTTGAAGCCGAAGATGCCACCGTTCGAGATCTGATCGATGCAGTGGCTCCAGGTGTAATTGATGTTGTACATCAGACCATGGCTCATTCTCTTCGTAGCGGTGAGCTGCAGGCCGTTGTAATTGCTGTTGGAGCCGTCAGTGGCTTGCGTCACGCTGCTAAAACGGGAATCAAGCGGCGCGCCGTAGGGGAACGGTGCGAAGCAACCCTGGCAAACCGACTGAAACCCGTTGGCCGCATAGGTGTAAAACCCATGCTCGGCGTGGGTCCAGACGTAGCTCGCTTGCACTGACCAGTTGGCCCCAAACTGATGCTGCACACTGGCGTTCGACTCGAGGAAGAACGGGTACTTCAGCAACCCCTTGGGTACCGTGAAGTATCCGCTGAGCACCGGCAGGCAGTTGGCAGGCGCGTTCGTCGCTGTGCAGGAGGGAACGCCGCTGCTGAACCCGGAGAGAAGCGTCTGATTGGCGAAGGCCGCGGCGGCGGCTCCATCATTCAGAGCGCCGGGCGTACTGTTGTATCCGGAACCCGGAATGGCATAGGTGGCCGGTACCGTTCCAGTAGCGCCCGAGGTCACCACATTGTCGCTCGGGAAGTTTCTCAGTTCCTGGTCGATGAGGAAGGCGGGGAAGATGTCGCTGAAATAGCCCGCGCCTACCCGTACGACCGTGTTGGGCCGCACAGCCCAGGCCACCGAAGCCCGCGGCTGCCAAACAATGCTCTGAGTGGAGTTGAAGAAAGACGACTGCCCGGTGGCGATCACCTGGTTCAGCGGTGCATTCGGATCGTGGGAAACGGATTGCCAATCGCCGTTGATCCTGGAAAGCTGATTGTCCTGGCTGATCGGCGACGTGTTATGGGTGGCGCGCAGCCCGTAGGTAACAGTGACGTGCGGAGTCACCTTCCACGTGTCCATGGCGTAGAGGTCCAGATTATAGACGCCCAGAGGGTTGTCGTCGCTGACCGGGAAATTCTGCTGCGTGAACCCGGCTGGCCCGTTGGCAATATCCAGGCTGTATTGGAAGATATCCCCCGGACTAACGACCGGCAGGGTTTCACCTCCCAGGTCGTGATTGCTCGCCAGGGTGCGCCGGAAGTTCTCGCCGAACTTGAGGGTGTGGGTCCCGTGGGTCCATGTCAAGTTGTCAATAATGGTGTAATTGGTGACGTCGCGGCCCTGCGGGAAGGCGTTTTCGAGGTTGTAGATGGGAGAAAACGGGCCGATGAACTCAATGGGAGAGGCAGCGCTCGCGGCCGTAATGCTGGTAGCGCCGAAAATGGCCCGATACCAGTAAAAACCGGGAGTAAACTCATTCACCAGGGTCGGGCTGAAGGTGTGGGTAAAGCCCATATCCGCCGTCACCTGGGGTTGCGTGGAAAAGTCATCGAACAACGAATTGACCGGGTCGGTAACGGTGGCCTGGATGCCCCGTTCCCAAACGAACTTTTCATAAAGATGATTGTTCTGCCCGATGTTCTCGTCAACTCTGCCGTTGATGAAGTTATCGTTGGTCTTGCTTCCGAGGCTCACATTGCGGTTGTAGCCGCAACCGTCGTTCGGCGCCACCGTCTCGTTCAGCGTGGGTGCGGTAAACGCCCCAGCGGAACTAAACGGGCAGCCCAGAATCTGGGCCGGCGTGCCCGAAGGCGTGCCATACAACGCGAAAGCCTTCTGGTAGTAGGAAGTTGCTGCGCTCGCATTGGCCGGAGCCTGGTAGGTTGCGCCCGTCAGCGGGTCTACGCCGCCCAGCGGAATCTGCGACAGCACGTAACTCTCGTACTGCGAGCTTGGCAACGTCTCGCCCGTGGTAACCGGAAGAGCGATGCGGATGCCCTCGTAGTCGAAGAAGAAGAAATCCTTGTCCTTCCGGATGGGTCCGCCGACGCTGACGCCGAACTGGTTCACATTCGAGAAGGGCTTGGGCGTCGCTGGCCCTGGTAAAGCGTTGTTGAAGAAATCGGCGGCGTTCATCTCGCGGCCGTTCCAGATCTCAAAAGCGTTGCCGTGGAAGCCATTCGTGCCCGACTTGCTCAGGTAGTTGATCTGCGACGCTCCCTGACGGCCCTGGTCCACGGAATAGGACAAGGTGTTCACGTCGCTTTCCGCGACCGCGTTGAGCCCAAGCTGCAGGTTCGTGGCGCCGGAGTTGTTCAGGTTGAGGAACGGATCGTTGGCATCCAGACCGTCGATCGTGAAGTTATTCGACTCGGCCGGTAAGCCGTTGTATTCGACGTTGCCGAAACCGCCGCTGGTATTCATCACCGCGCCCGGGGCGATCTGGGCCACGTAGGTCAGGTCGTTACCGGGATTCGGCAGTTGGGCAAGCGTTTCCGCGCTCACTGCGGTCGTGGTGTTGGGATTATCGGTCTGGATCAGGGGCGCGACTGCATTCACTTCCACCGTCTGGGTGGACTGCCCTACTTCCAGAGTGAAGTTCATGTTGACTGATTGCGAGACCGGCACGGCCACCGGGCCTTGCACCTGGCCCCGGAAGCCCTCGGCCTTGACCTCGAGCTTGTACTGCCCGGGAGCCAGTTGGCTGAAGGTGTAATCGCCGCTCGCCCCCGTGACTTCCGTGCGAGCCGCGTTGGTGTCAACATTCGTCGCCGTGACACTCGCGTGGGGCACAACTGCCCCGGTTGGGTCGGCTACCACGCCGGATATGGCACCCGTAGTCAGAGTCTGCGCCTGCGCGGCAGGCGCGCAAATAAACGCCACGACCATGATCAGAGCGCACGCAAGCCATGCCCCAATCCTGTTGCGCCCATGATTCAACTTGACGCCCATGTGCGTCCTCCTCCAAGTTTTGGATTTTTGATCTTAAAACCAGGACCCGGCCAGGAGAGCGCTTCGCTATTCCCAGCCCGCTAAAAATTACAAAGAATCAAAAAGGCGCTGACCGGAAACTTCACCGGCAACACACTTCCGATTCCAAGCGCAACGGCGCAAAAAGAAGGAACCAAGGCGGGCCGAGGTGAGGTGCTCCGGCTCACTCACGCCCCGCAAGAACTCTATACGCGCGTCACTCGCATGTCAACAGATTTTTTTATTGGAAAAAAGCAGTTGTTTACCTTTAAGTAATTATCCCTTGATTAGCCGATTTCCATTACCTTGAACCACGTAGGGGCCTTCCCCGAAGCCATATCCCCCGTGAGGACCGAGCCACTTTAGCCCTTCGCCCAAAGCTGGAAAAAATCTCTGTGCCCTCTCCACATTGACGTTGGGCGCGCATTAGCTATATACTGAGTGGTACCCCGCCTTGGAATCGGGCGAGGCATCGCCGTCCCGGAAGGACTACAAGCCGCCATGCCAGTTCATTCAGCACCCACTCCATATCGCGATCGCAGGTGCGAGCAAGGCGAGCCGTTCGCACGCCGCGTCCGGAGCGAGCCGCGCCTCCGGAAGGATCATGAAAATTTGGAAAAATCCGAACGAAGCCTGAATGTCCTTTAGAATCAGATGGCGTTTCAAAACGAAGCCATTAGGTTGATGAAAGTAAAAGGGTTAAGTCAAAGTAGCGTTAAATATCATAGAATCAGTTATTTGCTGGTAATTCCAAAAATCGGCCCGTCGCAAAGCCATTAGGTTGTTGATTCCATTTAATTTACACCGCTAAAGCCAATAGGTTACTGAATACGCTTGGTTTAACCCCAAAAAAGTCGGCGATTTCCCGCCAGTTCGACACAAAATCGTGCAAAATCGGCCCATTTTCGGGTACTTTTCGATGGGTCCGTGATGCCGCTCCCGCCTCGTAAATGGGCTCGGCTTGAGATCCGAGCGAGGCCGTGTGCTCTCCCTCGGGGATGCCAGTGGACCAGCTCCACAATGGCTCGACATGGCGAGTGCGCCCGCGCACTTGGTAGTGGGTCAGTCTGACCCACTACCAGGCACCCGCCTTACTTGCTTTTAGGTGCTCAGGTATGGTATCCGGGTTACGTCATGCAACGGGTCCGCCTGATCATCCTGCTTATCGTGGCCGCGAGTGTCCCCAAAGGCCTCCAGGCAGCGCCGGCGACCTCCGGCCTTGTGGCTCAGTCCGGCAACGCGGCAGGACCCCCACAGGATCCGAGCCAGGATTCGAAACAGGCTGCGGCGCAGACAACGCAAGGCGCGCATCCACAGCAGGACAAAGCCCCGGCGACCGATCCCGGGGCGGCGCTCGATTTCCTGGGATCGTACTCCGCCCCGCAGGCTGTCTTGGCGACGGAGACGGGCCACACCAGCGCGCGCCCTCCCTCGGCCACGGCCGATCGTCGCCTGGCGGAGCTCGCAAGCGACCTCGGCAAGGTTCCTGCCGAGCCGGCGGAGCTGCGGACCTGGCTGGCCGGGATGCTGGCCGCCCCGGACCACTCGCCCGAGGATTGGTTTCGCATCGGCACCGCCGCGCTTGAGGCAGCGCGCGTCGATTCCCGGCGCCTGGCGGAATCCGCGGCGGCGAGCGCCTGGAACCAGCGACTGGAGGCCGAGGCGTTGTCCGGACGTTATCCGGCTTTGGCGAAGAGCGTTCAGCAGGGCAAGCAGCCGGGCTCGACCCCGGCGCCTGCCGGTCAAACCAAATCCGCCGGTCGGCAACCGGTCGCTCTTCGAGACGCCGCGGGCGAGATCGGGCGGCTCGAGCGTCTTCCGGAATCGCCTGAAAACCTCTACGCCCGGGCTCGTCTGCTGCTCGGCGTAAGCGAAGAGGCGTTTGTGCACGCGTCCGAATCGCCGCAGCTTGACGCCCGGCTTTACGCCCTTCAGGCCATTGCCGCGGAGGAGGAGAACGACGAGGCCGGCGCGCTCGACGAGTATCGGGCGGGGCTCGCCAAATACCCGGAGAGCGCCTTGCTGCACGCGGGCCTCGGCCATCTGTTTCGCGAGCGCAATGAGCTTGGAGCGGCGCAGGGCCAGTTGGACGAGGCCTGGCGGATCGATCCCACCGACGCGCTGGTTGGGTTCGAGCTCGGAGACGTGTGGCTGAGGATGGGGAACCCGGCCCAGGCCGTCACCATGCTGGACCGCGCGCTCGCACTCGATCCCACCCTGCTTGTCGCCCGATGGGCTCGCGGGCGGGCGTATCTGGCGGCAGGCGGCGACGGGAGCGACGAGCGGGCGCTCGAGGATCTCACAGCGGCAGAGTCTTGTGACCGAAGCGGCGTGCTGGAATATCAGATCGCGCAGCTTTACACGAAGTTAGGCCGCGCGGCCGAGGCCCAGGCAGCCGAGCGGCGATCTCAAGATCAGCGCCGGGCGCAGGAGCAGACCAAGCGTCCCGCCACACCGGCGCCGGACTGAGGGCGCTCGTCGGATTCCGGATGGCAGGGAAAAGAAGCCTTTTCACGAACTCGCGCCGCGACTTCCTCAAAACCGGGACGCGATTGGCGGGGTGGTGGGCGATGGCGGCGGCCGGATTGCCGGCGCTGGCCCGTCCGCGCGCTCTCCTGAGCGAGTTCTGTCCGATCCTGGAAGGATCGATTCCCGCGCCTGCTGCGGCGCGCCCGCGTAACTGGAGTCCTCTCGCGCAGGCGCTCGACCGCTTCCAGCAGCACGAACACCGCTTCGCTTGCGAGCGCCAATTTCTGACTCTGACGCCCGGCATCGAGCAGCTTCGAGCCGCCCTCAGGGCGGGCGGCGCCGGGCTTGAGAATCTCTTATCGCCGGCGTTCCGCGGACGCCGCCTCACGCCGGAGCGAGAGACCATTCTTCGTCGCGACGCCCAGTTCGAGGTCCGGCGGTCGGAGTGGGACGGGCACGACGGGAAGCAGGCGACGGCGGCGGAATTCGGTTCCGAGCTGCGGCGCTGGATACAGCCACACGCGCCGCTCGAGCTGAGCGATCTCGAGTGCCTCGACATCCGAGCGCCGGAAGAATCCCCGGACCCTGTCAAACTCCGCGCGCGAATCCGGTTCGAGCTGGCAGGCAGGGCGGCCGCCGCCGATTCCGCCGGCGGACATGCGCGCTGGCAGGCGGTCGGCGAGTGGGACATGGGCTGGGAGCGTGCCGCGGCCGGCGGCGGGGCAGCGACGGCGTCCTCCGGCGGCGCCTGGCAGATCGTCTCCTGGCAGCCCGTCGAGACGCTCGTCACCTTCGGTCCTGAGCACGCCTTCACGGACGTCACCGCGGCAGCTTTCGGCGCGGATCCAAGCTACCGGACGCACTTGCTGCGCGACGCCAATTACTGGCGCACGGTTCTCGATACGGCCAGCGGGGTGGAAATCTTCGCCGATCACGGCGTGAGCGTGGGTGACGCGGATGGCGACGGGCAGGATGAAATCTATCTTTGCCAGCCTCAGGGTTTGCCGAACCGGCTTTATCGCCAGCGCGCGCCCGGTGTCTTCGAGGATGTGGCGGCAGAAGCCGGCGTCGACCTCCTCGATCCCACTTCGATGGCCCTGTTCGCCGACGTTCTCAATCGCGGCCGGCAGGACCTGATCGTGATCACCGAAGCGAGCCCGGTGCTCTTCCTGAACGACGGCGGGGGACGCTTCAAGCTTGCTGCAAACGCCTTCCCGGGCGGGGCGCAGGAGGTCGCGCTGACCGGCGCGGCGCTCGGCGACTACGACCGTGACGGGTTTCTCGACCTCTTCGTTTGTTCCTACAACTACTTTCAGGGCCAGGGGACGGCGCCCATCCCGGCCCCCTACTACGACGCCCGTAACGGCCCGTCGAACCACCTCTACCGCAACCGGGGCGACGGCACCTTCGAAGACGTGACCGCGCGGAGCGGCCTCACTCGCGGAAACGGCCGCTTCAGCTTTGCCTGCGCCTGGCACGACATCGATAACGACGGCTGGCCTGACCTGGTGGTGGTGAATGACTTCGGCCGCAACAACCTGTATCGCAATCGCGGGGATGGCACCTTCGAGGACCTGTCGGAAACGCTCCAAGACCACGGCTCGGGGATGAGCGTCTCGGTGGCGGACCTCGACGGCAACGGCGAAGCCGAGATCTACGTGGCCAACATGTCGTCCGCGGCCGGCGAGCGGGTGACCGGGGACGCCGGGTTTCAAAGCAGGTTCTCTCGGACCGCTCTCGACTCCATGCGCCAGTTTGCCTTGGGCAACGTGCTCTACCGCCAGACCCGGGAAGCAGGCGGCAAGGGCCGGATCGAGCAGGTTCCGCTTGCTGCAGGGGCTTCATGGGGGCGATGGGCTTACTGCACAGACGCCTTCGACCTCGAGAACGATGGCCACCTCGACCTCTATATGGTGAACGGTTTCCTTTCGGCGGCGGACCCGAAGCCCGGCACGCTCGACGCCTACCTCTGGGAGGACATCATCGCCCTTTCGCCCGAGACGGACGCGGTGGGTAGCGAGTACCGTTCGTCCTGGACGGCGAGTTTCGAACTCGCCCATGCGGACCACTCCTGGGACGGAGACCAGCGCAATGTTTTCTTCCTGAACCTCGGCGACGGCAACTTCGCGGACGCGTCCGCCGTCACCGGCCTCGACTTTCGCGATGACGGCCGCGGGTTTGCTGTTTTCGACTTTGACGGTGATGGGGACAGCGATCTCGTAGTTCACAGCCGCACCGGCCCGCAGCTCCGGCTGCTGCGCAACGAGATTGGTCAGGGCAGGCGCGCCGTGGCTCTGCGTCTTAGGGCAACCAAGGGCAATCGGGATGCGATCGGCGCGCGCGTCGAGATCGAAACGCCGTCGCGGCGAATCGTGCGCTGGCTCGCCTGCGGATCGGGTTTCCTCGCGCAACACACCAAGGAGCTGATGTTCGGCTTGGGCGACGACGCGCCCGGCCCGTCCACCGTCGCTGCGCACGTCCGCTGGCCGGGCGGCAGCGTCCAGACCTTTCCGAATCTTGCGCCGGGCTACCGATACCACCTCGTTGAAGGCGAGCCGGACCCCAGGCGTGAGGCGTTCCGGCAAAGCGCGCCCGCCGGTTCGAGCTTGCCCAATCAGGTTGTGACGGCGGAGCCCGCCCCCGATCGCTTCTCGGGGTGGTTGATCGACCCGCTGCCCCTGCCACCGATTCCCGCCTTCAGCCTCCCTCGCGCCGCCGCGGCGTCAAGCGGTTCACTCGGCGCCCGCCGGTCTTTGGTGTGGCTCTGGGATGCAAACACGTCCCCCGACGCCACGCTCGCGGCGTTTCTGGCGGTGCAGAACCAGCTCCCCTCGAGGCTGATCGTTTGGACGGGCGACGCGCCGGCGTCCCTGGCCTCGCAGCTTGCCGCGCCCGCGATCGCGGCGGACGATCGCCTCCGAACCTTCTTCACTACATTACTAGGCTACATCTTCGATCGCCGCCGCGCCCCGGCGATGCCCACCGGACTGCTCCTCGATCGCGGATCGGGGCCGGAGGATCCCGCCTCGCTCGTGAGGATCTACTGGGGCGGCGCCACCGCGGAGGAAATCCGCAGGGACGCGCGCGCCCCCGGCCTGACCGGCGCCGCGGCCCTGCCCTTCCCCGGCCGGGCGCATCTGTGCTCGTTCACGCGCGACACGCGCGTGCTGGGCGCGGCGCTCGCTTTCAGGGGGCTCTACGCGGAGTCCGAGCCCTACCTCGAGCGGGCCCTCGAGGCCAATCGCAAAGACGCCGACGCCGCCTATAACCTGGCGCTCGCGGCGCGCGAATTGAAGAAGCCGGAGCTTGCCTTCAGCAGCATCCAGACCGCGCTCGCCGCCCGCCCGCATTTTCCCGAGGCGGAGAACATGCTCGGGGTTCTGTTGATGCAGGCGGGCCGCATTCCGGAAGCCCGGTCTCATCTCGAGCAGGCCACCGCGGCGGCGCCGGACTTCGCCGAAGCCTGGAACAACCTGGGCTACCTGTGGCTCGGACAGGGAAACCTGTCTTCGGCGCGCACGGCCGTGGAGAAAGCGCTGGCGATCGCCCCTGACTTCCCCGAGGCGCTGAACAATCTGGGCATTATCGCTGCCCGCGAGGGCAAGCCAGATGAAGCCGGAGGGCTGTTTCGGAAGGCGCTGGCTGCGGACCCTGAAAACGAGCAGGCGGGAAACAACCTGGGCGTGCTCGAAGCCAAGCAAGGCCGCACCGCAGACGCGATCGCGACGTTCAAGGGCGTGCTCGAGCGCAATCAAGAAGCGGCATCGGTTTTGCTCAACTTGGCGCGGCTCGACCTCTCCACCGGCCAATCCGCCGAAGCGCTGCGCGTGCTCGAACCATGGCTCGAGCGGCATCCGGATGACGCCGCAGCGCAACAGTTGATGGCGCGAGCCCGGGCGGGACAATCGGCGTCGCACTGAACTGCCGGCCGTCAACGGTCATGCGGCCCCATGACGAAGCCGTTCATCGTCGCTCTTCATGCTCTATTTATTCGCGGTCTATTCAGGGAAGCCGTCTTGTCCGGGTCTCACAGGCGCTGGTTCAGCAAGTAAGCGAGACGCACGGCGGCTCTCTCGAGTTGCACACGGATCACGGCCTCCGCGTGCTCGTCGTAGTCCCGGTCCAGCATCGCGGGCCCGAACGACCAGGATCGCCGGTACGCCACTTTCGCGGCCAGACGGTGGCTTTCCATCGCCCAATCCTCAATGCTCCCCTGCTGCCAGGCGATTCGCTCCTGCGCGGTAGTCTCGCGATCCAATCGCGCCGCAAGCGTCTGCGGGTCACGGTCGATTTCCTGCACCAGGCCCGTATCCCAGACCCAGTGCAGGTTGTCCGGATGTCCCTCGAAGATCACTTGCTGCTTGTTGCCGCCCTGGTCGTCGTGGTCCTCGCAATGCAGGGGCTGATGCAGATCGCCGACGAAGTGCAGGACGAATTTCAGCGCCTCTTGCCGGCTTTCGCGGTCCGCGTGCGGATCGCGCAGCAGGGCAAGGAACTCCTCAGTCTTGGCCACAACGCACTGGCCTTGCGGACACTCGCGGGGCAAATCGAGCGTGGAATCGCCGAGAGGGATGTCGATGTAGTGCCACGGGATGGTTTCGGGCCGCGTGGAGTGGGCGGCCTGGTCGGCCCAGAGCGCCGCGTCCTCCAGGCTCTCACCACCGAGCAGTTCTTGAACGTGAGCGGCCACATCAGGCCGCAGATGCTCGCGCGCCATGATCACAACCACCTTGTGACCTTCAGGTCCCCAGCCGAAGGCGCCCTGCGAAGGTAGCAGGACCGCCGCCACGATTAACATTCGAAGCCTGTCCCATCGACTGACCACGCACACCTCACGAGATGAATTGCGCTTCCCGCACGCCGCTGAAGCAGAATAGCATTAATGGTCCGGTGCGCTCGCGGGGACGCGACAGGTTGCGGCGCGTGTAAGCAGGTACGGCTCGCTTGCGCCATCCTGATGCGGGGTGTAAGAATAGGCGGTCTCAAACGAGTCCCGCGACAGGGAACGTACGGGTTGCGAGCAACGGCGCTCAAGTCCATAAGCCGAAGGAGGCGTGCAAATGAACGGTGCGGACGCTTGGTGGAGAAATCGGACGGCGATCCTTGTTCTTGCGATGCTCCTGAGCGGGAGCGCGCTCGCGGCGGAGGGGGTGCGCACCGACCGCGGGCTCGTGGAAGGAACGGTGAGCGCCGACAGCAAGGTCCGCATCTACCGAGGCATTCCCTTCGCGGCGCCGCCCGTGGGCGCCCTGCGCTGGAAAGCGCCGCAGCCGCTCCCCACGTGGAAGGGAGTTCGCAAGGCGACGGAATTCGGCGCGCGTTGCATGCAGGCGAACATTTACGGTGACATGGTATTCCGCGACAACGGGCCGAGCGAAGACTGCCTGTACCTGAACGTGTGGACGCCGGCGGCTTCTCCAGCGGCGCACCTTCCGGTCATGGTGTGGATCTACGGCGGCGGTTTCGCGGCCGGGTCCGCCTCCGAGCCCCGGCAGGACGGCGAGAACCTGTCCAAGAAAGGCGTGATCGTTGTCAGCTTCAACTACCGGCTGGGCGTGTTCGGATTCTTCTCTCACGCCGATCTGGCCCGTGAATCAGGGCGCAATGCCTCGGGCAACTACGGATTGCTCGACCAGGTTGCGGCCCTCGAGTGGGTCCACCGCAATATCGCAGCCTTTGGGGGCGATCCCCGCCAAGTAACGATCTTCGGCGAGTCTGCCGGATCGTTCTCGGTGAGTGCGCTGATGGCGTCACCGCTCGCGCGCGGGCTGTTCCAGCGCGCCATCGGCGAAAGCGGCGCCTTCTTCAGCACGATTCTCAGCCTCAAATCGCTCAGCGTGTCCGAGGCCGCGGACGCGAAGTTCGCCGAGTCGTTGGGCGCGACCACGATCGAGGCGCTGCGCGCCAAGCCGGCCGGCGAGCTTCTGGCTGCGGCTTCGAAGCAGGACATGATCCGCTTTGCGCCGAACATCGACGGCTACTTCCTGCCGGAAGACGTTCGCGCTATTTACACTGCCGGCAACCAGAGCCCGGTGCCGCTGCTGGCCGGATGGAATCGTGACGAAGGCGGCTTTCCCTCGACCACGGCGCAGCAATTCGAGGATCGGGCGCACAGGATGTTTGGGGACAAGGCCGACGATTTTCTGAAGCTCTACCCTGCTCAAACGGACGAGCAGGCCCGGCAGTCGGCGCACGAACTCGCCGGTGACCAGTTCATCGCCTACTCCACATGGAAATGGATCGAGATGCAGATGAGCAAGGCGACCGTGTTCCGCTATGAATTCGACGATGCGCCGCCCGAAGCCGCGGCCACGACGCCGTCCGGCAAGCCCGCTCCGCCGCCGGCCGCCTACCACTCGGCTGAAATCGAGTTTGTGTTTGAGGCGCTCGCGTCAAAGAAGCTGCCCTGGAGGCCGGAGGACGAGAAACTTTCCGATCTCATGTCGTCTTACTGGAGCAACTTCGCCAAGAAGGGCGACCCCAACGGGCAGGGCCTGCCCGAGTGGCCCGCATACGACGAAGCAAAAGGCTATCCGGTGATGCACCTGGGCGCGACGCCGCAAGCGGCTCCCGACGAGCATCGGGCGCGTTACCTGTTCCTTGACACCACGCCGCCTGCGCCTCCGGCTTCGAATTCGAATTGAGGCGGGACTGGCTCACCTCGAAGAAGTCGGGTGCGCCTTCGGTCAGCGCGACTCCGTTCCGTGCCGCAGTTCCTCAACAAAGACGAGCTCCGAAGAGGCCGGAAGCTGCAGCGAAACGGTCAGCCCGGAGCGCATCAATTCGCGGCCCGTCATCACGCGGTTCGACGCTGAGGAGTCTTCGAACTCGAGCCGGTACAGGCGATCCGCGCGCAACCCCTGAAGCTCGTAGGTGTGCCGCGCGTCCCCGGGCGCTGATCCGCGGAAAGCGTAGACCACGCCCCGGCCGGAGACGCGATCCCAGTACTCAATGCCATCCCAGTGGACGCCGTCGGGCCGCGCCGAGATGTGATAGAGATCAGCGCCGCGAATCAACGGCCGTAGCCTCGCCTTGTAGACCGCGAATGCCCCCTCGGCGGCGGCGTGCTCGTCGGGCGCCCAGGTCCGCGTGTCCTGCATGACGGTGCACCACCCCATCATGCCGCTGCGCAACGAGTACAGGAAGTTGGCCAGGCGCGGAGCCGGAGTGCGCTCCACATAGCACTCCAGCATGGAGGGCGGCAGCACATGACTGGCGTCAAAAAAGGCGCGCCGGTTCGAGAGAGGATCGTACGAATCCGTGATGGAAAAGTAATCCGTGTGCGCCGCGGTCCCGAAATCGACCATGCGTCCGCCGTCATTGCAGGCCTCGAGCAGCAGGCCGGGATGCCGGCGGCGCAGATCTTCGTAAAGGCCGTAGTAGGCCCGCACGGCGTGATAGCTCACATCGGTCGAGCACGAACCGATTAGCAATGGGGGTAGCAATGGGGGCAGCAACGGTGGCTGTAGGGACGCTGCGTCGTCTGGCGTCGGGTCACAGGCCACGTGCGGATGATCGCTGCGGACGCATCCTTCGGCCACCAGATACCCGTCGTGCTCGAGCATGTCCAGGTGAAACGCGCTGACCATGCGCTCGAGCTCACTTGCGCACCACGCGCGTGCGGGAGGATCGCCGATGTCGATGGTCACTCCCTTGAATTCTTCCGGCTTCCAGTCCGGCGCCACATCGCGGGTGAGCCAATCGCGCACCCTCGGGTCATGCACGTTGAGCGCGCCGGGTTCCGTGCTGGTTCCCGCCTGCGTCCAATCCACCCACAGGCCGAATTTCAAGCCTCGATGATGCGCGTAATCGGCCAGGGCGTCGATGCCGTGCGGAAACTTGACAGGATCCGCGACCCAGTCGCCGACGCCCCGGAACCAGCCCGCGTCCAGGTGAAACATCTCAAGGCCCAGCCGCGCCGCATCGTCGATCATGCCGCGCGCCTGGTCCTCGTTGATGGCCATGCCCGTCGACCAGGTGTTGTTCACGAGCAGCGGATACTGCGGCTGCCGGCGGTCCGCCGGATTCCGAAGCGCTTCGCTCACCCATCGCCTCAAAATGTTACCGGCGGCATCGGCCCCGCCGGCGAAAGCGCCAAGGAATATGGTGGGCGCGTTGAACGACTCGCTGGCGCCCAAGCGGGTGAAGGCCGGGGCCGGCGACGGGTTCAGGCCCGCTTCACCGGAGAGCACTGCCCCATCGCGTGCCAGGGTCAGGCGCACGCGACCGCTGAATTCCACGCCGAGGTACCACCCAGGTGACCCGTCACCGGCAGCCTCGACCAGCAGCCAGGGAATAATCTCGCGCGCCTGGCCGGGAGCGCCGTCCGGCGCGTAGGTGCTGGAGGTTCCGAGCCACCGGTAATGCGGCCCAACCACGGCCTCGTGAGTTCCCTCGGACGACGGAGCGCCCGCGCCCTTCTCAATCCAGAGATGACGCAAGTCCTCCGTCCGTGCCGGCGGCGATTCGACGTTCCAGGCAAAGGCGAAGGTCGCCGGGATCGGCAACTCCAGGGCCTGCCCTTCCAGATTCGTGATGGTCAGCGTGTGCTCGACCGGTCCGGCGCGAGCGCGCGCGGCCCAAGTCCATTGCAGGCGGAGGCGAGGTTCGAGCGACTCATAGACCATCGTTACGCTGCCGGGCGCCTCGGCCATCGCGGCGGATTTCAGATTCCAGCGCACCGTCCGCCACTCGCCGCCGATCCGAACCCTGTCGATCAGATTTTCCGGCTGTTGGCCCCGCCATGTGATCCCTCCGCCGGTCAGCGACTCGACCGCGGGAGCGTGGCCGCCTGCCCTGAGAACGAGCCTAGTGTCAGCCGTGGAGAGGGTGAAGGCGCGATCCGCGCCCAAGGCGGGGTGAGCGGCCGTAGATGCCAGGAGGGCGGCCAGGATCGAAGGGCCAAGCAAACGGAGCGGATTCACGCCAGTGTGCCTGCTTGCAGGCTGGCACGAACGGTGAGCGCGGCTAGCGGATGCGCTGGCAGACCGCCAGACCGTCGCGCAAAGGAACGATCGTAGTGAAGAGCCTCGGTGAGCGGTAGACGAGCCGGTTGAACTTCTGGATGGCCGCCGTCTCGAGATCGCCAGGCTTCACCGGGCGTGCCGAGCGTCCGGACCACAGGACGTTATCCGTGATGAACAATCCGCCGATGCGCAGGCGCGGCACGGCCAGCCGGAAAACGTCCGGATACTGGTCCTTATTCACGTCGTTGAAAATGAGATCGAATTCGCCCTCGGTGGCGCGCAGGAGTTGCAGCGCATCGCCGCTGAGCAGGCGCACGCGGTTGAGCACGCCGGCGCGCTTGAGGTAACCCTGCGCGCGGCGGGCGTTGGCGGGGTCTCCGTCCGTGTAGTAGACCGTACCGCGCGTGCCCACGGCGCGCGCCAGCCAGAGCGTGGAGTAGCCGATGGCGGACCCCATCTCAAATACGCGCCGGGCGCCCGACAGGCGGGCCAGTTGATAGAGCACTCGGGCGCAGGCGGGTCCCACGATGGGCACGTCGTGCTCGGCGGCGTAGCGCTCCATCTCGCGAGTCACCGCGTCGCGCCGCGGCAGAAGCTCGTTCAGATACTCTTCGGTTTGGACCTGAAGGATTCCGCTCATCACACGGCCGGCCGGCGGCCTGCCTTCCTACTTCTTGAATAGATTCTCGAAAGCCTGGCGGGGATCGCTCGATGCGCGCAGGGTTGAGCCCCCCGAGCCCGGCGAGGTTTGGCGTTCAATCGTAGTGCGCGGGGCGTACAACGAGCACTCGTTGCGCGTGTCCTTGCGCGCCACGCGGACCTGCACAGGCCGGCTGCACTCGAAACGCGCCGCCGAATCAAAGTAGGCGCATTGTTTGCAACTGTGCAACTCGAATCCACAGCGCGGGCAGCGGCCGTTCGGATCGAAGTCGCCGGGCAGGATGGTCCCGCAACTCCCGCATCTCACCACTGTGTGGGCGCCGGGGAAGTTCGGCGTGCGTGGGCCGTAGGTTTCAGGCTTCGGTCCGGGGCGGACTCCAGAGGGCTTGTCGCGGCGGTCGCGGTCCGAATCCTGATAGCCGCGTTGACGGTACTTCCGGTCACTCATGGTCGACACTCGAATCTCAGGCGCTGGGCAGGCAATTTCACGATTGCGCCTTCAGCCAGGGCCGCGCGGGAATATCACCAGTCCCTCTGGGTTTGTAAGGCCAGGTGATGCGCCGGCCGCTGGCGGCAGATTCGTAAGCGGCGTAGATGATCTGCAGGGTCTCTCGTCCGTCGTCGCCGCTCTCCGACGGCGCCTGTCCATTCTGAATGCAGCGGACAAAATGGCGCATCTCGTGCGGAAATCCGTAAATGTGGGTTTCCTCGAACACCGTGAACGTCCAGCCGCTGGTTTCACCGGCCTTTTCCACGGCGTAACCGTAACCGCGCGTGCTGTAGGTTTCCATGGAACTCCCGCGCAACAGGTCGCAATAGATCACGCCTTCGGTGCCATAGAGCTCGATGCGGTCGTCCATCCCACCGGGCTTCGCCCAGCTATCCTCGATCACGGCGATGCCGCCGCCTTCAAACTCGAGGATCACCACGCTGTTGTCCTCAGCCCGGGTACGCTTGGTATGAACAACGCGCTGGCAGTGCGCGGTCACGCTCTTCACCTTGGGCTTGCCGTACATCCAGCGGGCCCATTCGATGCCGTGGCAGCCCATGTCCATGATGGCGCCGCCGCCGGAACGCTCGACGTCGTAGAACCAGTCCGAGTGGGGGCCCGAGTGCTTCTCGCCCTGCTTGATCATGTAAAGCGTGCCCACGGCGCCCTCTTCCACGAGCTTCCGCGCGCGAACGTACTTGGGCGAGAAGCAGATCGTTTCCGCGTAGCCGAGCATCACTTTGCGCTTGCGGCACGCCTTCAGCATGGCGTCCGCATCGTCGAGCGTGTGCGCAATCGGCTTCTCGAGAATGACGTGTTTGCCCGCGTCGGCCGCCGCCACCACCACCGCACGATGCAGGTCATTCGGGATGCCGACCACCACCGCGTCAATATCCTTGCGGTCGAGAATCCGGCGATAGTCGGTCGAGAAGCTCGGAATCTTCCAGCGCCCTGCGAAAGCCTCGACGTGGGCTTTATTGGGCGAGCAAACCGCAAGCACTTCCGCTTCCGGCACTTCCTGAAGGGCCTCGGCGTGGATGTTCGAGACAAACGCCGAGCCGATGATTCCGATGCGCACCTTCTCCATGGGAACTCCGAGGGTTCGACTGACTTGCTTCCGCCCTGTCTCCCCAGAAACCAGGGCACAGCCTGCGCCGCTTGGTGGACGCACGTTCTCGCCGGCCAGCGTGGGAACGAAGTGCGTTACTTTTTCTTGCTGCTGTCAAAAGATCGGATCTGCCTGACCAGCGCGTCGATGTCGGCATCCTTCAATTGATTGCCGAAAGGCATCATCATCGTGTTCGGCTTGCCGTTCTTGATGGTATCCGCGATTTTCTGGTCCGTCATCGAGGCCTGCCACTTGGAGTCGGTGAAATCCGGCGTTTTGACGGCCGGGTAACCCTTACCGTCCGGGCCGTGGCACATCGAGCACTTCGCTTTGAAAATCGCCGCCCCGTCCGGCGCGTCGGCGGCGGCCAACGCCAAGGCCGTGCAGGCCAGACAGAACGCTATCAGAGTTACCAGGTGACGCAGCGCAGTTTTCATAAGACGCATGACCTCAGCTTTGCAGGTGTTCGGGATGAGTACAGGCTCCGGGAAACTCGGTGTGGTAGTCATCGCCGCCGTACTGAAGTTCCTGATCCAACCCGATCCTGGAAGTGTAGTATCCGAAAATGGTGTAGTTCTTGATCCGCTCGAAGAATCGCACGCCTGGCTGGTCCTCGGGGTTATGGTTCGCAGGATCGGCCAGCGGATCGAGCATCGCCGTCTGCTGCTCCGGGCTCAGATTAACGAAGGGCTTGCCGTGTCGCGATAGGCTGCGCCCGTCCAGCCAGGCCAGGCCCTCGATAAAGCCCGACGTCACGTCCTTCTCCGATTCGTTCAGCGTCAGATCGATAAGCCGGTTGACTTGGGCTTCCTTGGCGCCCGGCGTTTCCGTGGCCGGCATAATGAGTTCTGTCAGCACCACCACCGTTTGGTTCTGATGCTCGTCGAAGAACAGAGGTTTCCATTCCGCCTCTGCCCCGGGCGCTTGAACCGCGGCTGCGGGCGCCGCCTGCCTCGCGGCCTCGGGCCTGACGCTGCCCGAACCGATCACGGGAAGCGCGGTCATCGCGCCCGCGCCCAGCCCGATCGTCTTCAGTACGGACCTACGCCTGCTATCAACCTTGGAATCTTCCATCACTTGCCTCGGACGGCGTTCGGCTGGCCTCAATCCTGAGAGAAACCCATGCTACAAGCGGGCCGCAGAAAAAGCAAGAACTTGCTGATTGCGGCCAGGATCGAAGCGCCCTGGGTTTTCTCCGTCACTCAACAGGCTGCGCCGGGCAGCGGACGGCAAGGCGATTCTGCGCCAGAGCGGCTACGGAGTCAACTGCGATCAGCCGACGATTGCGGCGTTGTCTGATCAAGGCCGGGCGTGGAAAACGGCGAACAGCCGTAACAATACCGCGGTGGACCGGTCCGCTTGACAAGCGCGCGTGCGAACCCTAGAATCGGCTTGAAACGATGGAGCCAAATCTCGTCGCCATGGGTGACTCTTGGATCGCGATTTCAAGCGCTTAGTGGAAGAACTCGGTGAGGCTATCGACGAGTCGCTTTCGGAGTCCGATCGCATCGGCGAAGTAATGAGCAAAATCAAGGCAGCGGGCTATGATCTGCTGCTGGTTCTTGAAGTCACGATCGGCTACAACAAGCGCGGCGAGACCGACGTCGTTCACCGTCAGAAGATCGGGAAGCGCGCACGCTTCGAATTCACCAACGAAGACCAGAAGTTTCTGCGAGCGCTGCAAATCAAACCCGACGAGCCGGCGGAGTAATCGCCTCCGCGCCGGCCTGCTCCCCGCCACACTCTTCTTCAATACATTTTGCGGCGCCACGATCCTGTTCGCGTGAAGGAACGGGATAAAATGTATTCCGTCATGGGGACCGCGCATCGACAAACGCTGTCCGTTCTCGCGCTCGGCTTCCTTCTGGCGCATGGTCCTGTTGCGGTGGCGCTCGACCCATCGCTCGACATCAGTCAATACGCGCATACCGCGTGGACAATCCGAGGCGGCTTTTGCAAAGGCACCATCACCTCCCTTGTTCAGACGCCGGACGGTTATCTCTGGTTGGGCACCGAATTCGGTTTGCTCCGCTTCGATGGCGTTCGCGCCGTTCCCTGGCAACCGCCGGCAGGCCAGTATCTTCCCGACAGCTACATTCGAAGCCTTCTCGCCGGGCGCGATAGAACCCTTTGGATTGGCACCGCCGCAGGGCTTGCAAGCTGGACAGAAGGCAAATTGACGGTCTACCCCGAGCTTGCCGGACGCTCCGTCGATACCCTCCTCGAGGATCACGAAGGAACCGTGTGGGCCGCGGCGCAGGGGACTCCAAGTGCAAGGCTGTGCGCGATTCACGGCGCCAACGGCGCGAAGGTTCAGTGCTACGGTCAGGACGGCACTCTGGGCCCATCCGCGGAGCCTTTGTACGAGGATGCCCTGGGCAATCTCTGGGTGGGTGGTTTGGCCGGGCTGTGGCGATGGAGGCCCGGTCCCGGGAAGCTCTATCCCATGCCATCTTCAGACGGTATCCATGGCCTACTCGAAGGCGAAGGAGCCGCGCTGTTGATTGCCCAAAGCAGCGGAATCCGCCAGCTTGTTAACGGGAAAGTGGAGGCGTACCCGATTCCAGTGGCTGGGTCGCACTTCAGCCCCCGCGAGATGCTAAGGGACCGCGACGGCGGTCTGTGGATCGGAACCAAGGACGTGGGACTCGTCCACGAGCACGACGGAAGGGTGGACGTCTTCGGGGAGTCGGACGGACTTTCGGGCAATTTCATAGAAAAGCTCTTCGAGGATCGTGAAGGGAACGTTTGGGCCGCTACCCTTGATGGCCTCGACCGGTTTCGCGACTTCGCGTTCCCCACCATCTCCGTCAAGCAAGGTTTGTCAAATCCTGTTGTTGAGTCAGTCCTGTCGGCCCGGGACGGCAGTGTGTGGCTCGGCACAGTTGACGGCTTAGACCGGTGGGATAACGGGCAAATTACGATTTACCGCAAGCGCGGCGCACGGGTGACGAGCGCGACTAAACGACGACAGGACGGGGGCGAGCCAGGCATCTTCAAGGCTGTCCGCCAGATCATCGACGATGGATTGCCAGACAACGCCATCGAGTCCCTCTTTCAGGACGATTTGGGGCAAATCTGGGTATCCACGCTGCATGGAGTCGCTTACCTTAAGAACGCACGGTTCATCACCGTGAGCGAGGTGCCAGGCGTAGTGCATTCGATCGCTGAGGACCGTTCCGGAAACGTTTGGATCAGCCAGGATCAGAGTCTTTTTCGTTTGCGGGGAGGGAGCGTCGTCGAGCGAATCCCCTGGACTCAGTTCGGGCGTCCGGACGCGGCTCGCAGCCTGGTCGCTGATCCGACTGAGGACGGTCTATGGCTTGGCTTTCGCGACGGCGGGCTCGGATACTACCAGGGCGGGCATCTCCGCGCGACGTACACGATTGCCGACGGCTTGGGCAGTGGCCACATCCGGGAGCTTCAGCTTGGGAGAAACGGTATCCTCTGGGCGTCCACCGAGGGTGGTCTTAGCCGGCTGAAAGACGGCCGCATTGCGACGCTGAGCAGCAGGAACGGATTGCCCTGCGATGGGATTCTCTGGGCGATGGAAGACGATGAGCATTCCTTATGGCTGTCCACGGCTTGCGGTCTTGTGCGCATCGCCGGGTCCGAGATGGAAACGTGGCTGGCAACGGCGGACAAAGATCCGAAGCAGAGGATTCACGCCACGCTGTTTGATACTTCCGACGGCGTTCGGTACCACGCGAGCAGTACAGGCTACAGCCCGAGCGTCGCCAAGGCCCCGGATGGAAGGATCTGGTTTTTGCCTTGGGACGGCGTCAGTGTCATCGATCCGCGCCACCTTCACTTCAACCAACTTCCGCCGCCGGTTCAAATCGAGGAGGTTTTCGCCGATCGCAAGGCGTACGAGGTATCTCCGAACTTGCATCTGCGCCTGCCACCTCTGGTTCGCGACCTCGAGGTCGACTACACGGCTCTCAGCTTCGTCGCAGCGGAGAAAGTCCTCTTTCGTTACAAGCTGGAGGGGCGGGATCCCAATTGGCAGGACGCCGGAAATCGACGGCAAGCTTTCTATACCAATTTGGGTCCAGGCAGCTACCGCTTCCAGGTCATCGCCTGCAATAACAGTGGCGTGTGGAACGAATCGGGAACGGTCCTGAGTTTTTCCATCGCCCCTGCCTACTATCAGACGCTTTGGTTCCGCTCGGTGTGCGTGGCCGCTTTTTCGGCGCTCCTTTTGGGGATTTTTCAACTCCGCCTCCGTGGCATCAAGCAGCGTTCGGAGCAGTTGATCCTGATGAACGCGAAATTGGAGGCACAAATCGCCGAGCGGAAGAGGGCGGAAGACGCACTGGCGCTGGCTCAGGCGGAACTAACGCGCGTCAATCGCGTGATGTTGGTGGGCGAGACGGCGGCCTCGATCGCCCATGAGGTGAACCAGCCAATTGCCGCAGCGATCACTAACGCCGGCACTGCTTTGCGCTGGCTCGCGGCGCAGCCTCCCGACGTGGATGAGGCTCGTCAGGCTCTTGGACGGATCGTCAAGGACGGGAACCGTGCCGGCGAGGTCATCCGCCGCATTCGTGGCCTTGTCAAGAAGTCCCCTCCGCGCAGGGACTGGACTGAGATCAACGATATGATCCAGGAGGCCGTCATCCTGATGAGTAACGATGCCCATACCAACCGTATCTCCGTTCAAACCCGGCTTTCGAGCAACCTGCCACCTGTCCTGGCGGATCGAGTCCAATTGCAACAGGTGATTCTGAACCTCATTAAGAACGGGATAGAAGCGATCACGGAGTCCGGTGACGGTCCCCGTGAGTTGCTGGTCAGCTCTGCGAAGGATGAATCGAACGGTGTGCTGATCGCAGTGCGAGATACCGGCGCCGGCTTCGACCCGCAGGCTGTCAGCCACCTATTTGACAGCTTCTATACGACCAAGCCCGAGGGGATGGGTCTGGGACTGGCAATCAGCCGCTCGATCATCGAGGCCCACGGCGGTCGGCTATGGGCAACGCCCAGCAGCCCGCGTGGCGCCGTCTTTCAGTTCACGCTGCCGGCCGGCAGCGACGGAAAAGCGTAACGCGCATTGCCGGCCTGGCGATCCACTGAGGAGAACTTTCGACGAATCTTAAGGGCTGCTATGTTCAACGGCATGAGTGCGCCAATTCAACCGGACTTCAACCGGACTTGGCTTGACAGCCCGAAGGCGGACTCCTAGCATTCGATCATGCGGACTCTCCGCCGTCCCGCCGTTGCAGGGCAATTCTATCCAGCCGAAAGGGAGGAACTGGAGCGCGTCCTGGACGCCTATCTCGCGGACGCCGAACCCGGCGAAGCGTCTCCGGACGCCGTCGCTTGCCTGGTTCCGCACGCCGGCTACATGTACTCGGGACACGTGGCGGGGGCGGTTTATGGCAGGCTCGTGCCGCACCCCTGCTACATCGTGATCGGGCCCAATCACCGCGGCTACGGCGAGCCGTTCGCCCTCATGTCCGACGGCGCGTGGCTCAGTCCTCTGGGCGAGGTCCCGCTCAATCCCTCGCTCGCGCGCGCCCTGCAGGAGTGCTGTCCGCTGCTTGCCGAGGATGCCGAAGCCCACGCAAGCGAGCACTCGCTCGAAGTACAGATTCCGTTCTTGCAGCGTTCGGCCCTCGATTTCACGCTGCTGCCGGTCGCGCTAGCCTCGGGCGACCTCGCGGGCATGGAGATGCTGGGGCATGCGTTGGCGGCGGCGGCGCGGAGTTCCGCCCAGCCGGTCTTCATCGTGGCTTCGAGCGATTTGAACCACTACGAGTCCGACGAAATCACGCGAGTCAAGGATCGCAAAGCCATCGACTGCATTCTGGAACTGGACGCTGTGGGACTCTACGAGACCGTGTTCCGCGAGCGCATCTCCATGTGCGGCTTCGCTGCTGTCACCGCGATGCTCGTAGCGGCGCGCGACCTCGGGGCGACGCGGGTGGAACTGGTTAAGTATGCAACCTCGGCGGACCGGGGCGGGCCGCGCGACAGGGTGGTCGGCTACGCGGGAATCGTTATCTCTCGTTGAGATGGGAAGAGGAAACTACCGGAAGTGCATATCTAAAACTTCAAAGGCGCGCCGTTTGCGATGCTCCGGCGCGCCTCTAAGACAATCTCAAGATCACGGCGGCTAGTGATGACCGCCGCCCCCACCACCGCCACCGCCGTGAGAACCCCCACCACCGCCGCCACTGCCACCGATGCTGCCACCGCCGCCATGTGAGCCTGCGGAGAAGCCGCCGCTGCCACCGTGATTCGACGCCCCGCTCGGCGCGAAACTCCGGGAGCTTCCCGCGTAGCCGACGCCCGAATTCGCAGCGGTGGAGCTGCGGGCGAAGGCCGGTGGAGATGCGAGGGTGGTCGCGGGCGCGTGGTGGGACCATTGGCCGCTCTCAGGAGAGGCCTTAGCCAAGTGGTCGAGCGCCGGGCCGGCGCCCACGCTTCCGCCGATCATCTGGCGCTGGGCCGATGAGAGCTTCGCCGGACTGCCGGGCAATCCCGCGAGCAGGCTGGGCTGAATACTCGGCTCCCGGACCGGCACACCCTGGCTCGCGTCCACCTTCATCAATTGACGCGGCTGAATGGGACCGCCCCGTTGGAAAGTCGCGATGCTGATGGCGCTCATGCATCCGCCGGGGCACCCCCGCGGTGGTTTCGGCAGCAGGCCGCCCCCCGAACCGGGACTGCCCGGCTTCCTGCCCGGCAACTGCGGCGACTGCGGCGCCCAAGCGATCCATCCAGGCCCCTCGTACCAATTAACCAATCCCGGGCTGAATCCCCAGTCCAAGCCCGGGAACCAGGACCAGCCGAACATCGCGTCGTACATCCATCCGCCGTAGTGATAAGGCAGCCAGCCCCACGGCTCATACGAGAGCCACGTGTAGCCCATGCCCGGATAGTAAGACCATTGACCGGCAGTGAAAGGCGACCAGGCGCCCCAGGCGTCGGGAACCCAGCCGTAGCCGTAACCATCGAAGTACGACCAGGTGCCGTACTGGTTCAAATCGCTCCAGCCGTACTCCGGCGCCCCCGGCGACAGGCCTCCGGGCGGAGCCGCGCCGGCGGCCGACTGCTGCTCATCGCGCTCGGCGACCCAAGAGTCCCAGTCGTCGCGTTGAACGCCTGAGCTCAGGTTGAAGGCTTCCTCCGTGTCCGGCGCGATCTCGAGAACGCCGTCCTTGGCCACCGTAGTGCTGCCTTCGGAACTGACCGCTTCGACCGATCCTTTGAAGACCTCAATGCGCATCCGGCCCTGATCGAGGTCCACGCGGAACTCCGCTTTGCCTTCCGGGGTGAATCGGGCATCCCCGGAGCGCACTTCGAAGCTGCCGAGCTTCTGCGGACTCACGTGGAAGGTGCCGTAACCATGGTCGAGCGTGAGATGATTCAGCTCGTCGCCCTCCTCGCTGAGCGCAAGCTGATCGAACTTCACAAGCGAGAGTTCGCCCACTCGCGCGGTGGACCCGTTTTCGAACTCCACTTCCGCGAAGCTGTTCTTGTCAGTCGAAAGTTGAAAGCCCTCCTCGACCGGCGTGTTGACGGCTGCTGCTGCCCAATCGACCGAGGCCGGCCGCAGCAGCGCCACGTTGCCTTCTACGAAGCTTAGCCGCACGATTCGAGCGTGCGAAACACCATCTTGCGCAGCGAGCGGGCTCACCGCTGCCACAACAAGGAAGAGGACGATAGATGCCAGTATGAAACGACTTGGCGCGGGTTTCATAACCCACCTCCGGAGCGGTTGCGGCTCAACCCACCGTTCCCGCTCCCATTCTACTCCTTTGGACGTAAAACAGCGACCAGGGGATACAGCACTGGTGGGCATGCGCCGTGGGTCCGGCGCGTTACCCAGGCGCTTATTGAGTGTGTGTGAAAGACCGGGAAAACGGCGGCTTTGCCGCCCTCCTGTGCGGACTATCGCCCGCCGTTCACGGTCCTGAGGATGTCCTGGGCGCGTGACTGGGCGAGATGCAGGAGGCGCGGATTGCCCGCGATCTCTTCGAGTTGGGGCACCATGAGCTCGGGGTCCGCCAGAGCATTGTGCGCGAGTTCAATCTGAATGTGGCGCAATTCCTCGGGGAGGCTGAGGGGATCGTACTTGAGCGCGTACTGAAGCGTGTCCAGATGCCCTTCGACCACGGCGATGCGCTCAAAAAGATCGGTCAGATCACGCGCTGTCTGCCGGGTGGTGTAATTGAACTGGACCTCGTGCTTTTCAGCGCCCTGCTCGTAAGTCAGCGTCTTCAGCCCGAGGTTCGCCACGCGTTTGTGGCTCTCGAGTTCAAGCCGAAAGTCGTCGAGTGCGGACGCCAGCCCGAAAATCTGCTGCGTGGTGGCCGCCGACAATTTCAGCGGACGCGCCGTCCCGGCATCCTTCAAGGGACGTCCTTCATACGCTCCGGAGCCGTCGGAGTTTACCATCACCGCCAGGTACTCCGGGATGCTCCCGGGAAGCGTGCGCGTGTAGGTGATGCGGGAGGCCCCCGCCGGGACTGGCGAAGGCGGAATCGGCGGCGGCATCGGTGACGTCGGGATGGGCTGTGTTGGGCTTGACGAGGCCGGAGCGGAGGGATCTTGAGAGGCTTGCCGGGCAAAACTCGCGAGCGCGGTGCCTAAGGGCCCTGACCGGGGCCGCGACCAGAGTCCCGCCGGGAGTCCCGTCCCGAGCGACGACGCAGGCGCCCCCGCGAGCCCCAGGGCCACCAGGATCAGAGCTACCTTGCAGCCGATTCTCGTCGCGGGCGCCCGCTCGGGACACGTTTTCTTCCGCGAGTCCGTGGGGCTCGCCGTGTCCCCCGCGCGGCCGGCACGCTCAGACACGGTTGGGTTCGGCATTTTACTTGGCTTCGGCGAGCGCGTTTATTTCCGCTTCCTCGATATCGAAGTTGGCGTAAACGTGCTGCACGTCGTCGTGGTCTTCGAGCTCTTCCATCAAGCGCAGCATCTGGTTGGCTTCCTTGCCGCGCAGCTTGACATAATTCTGCGGGATCATGGAGACTTCGGCTGCCGCCGGCGTAATGCCCGCCGCCTTCAGTTTCTCCACCACCTGGGGAAAGTCGGTGGGAGGGCTGAAAACCTCCCAGTTGCTGCCGTCCTCCGTCATATCCTCAGCGCCTGCCTCGGTGACGAGTTCGAGCAGCCTGCCCTCGTCCGCCTTTTCCTTCTCCACCACCACGTAACCCTTCTTGCTGAACATCCAGGCCACGCAGCCGTTCGATCCGAGATTACCGCCGTGCTTGCCGAGGATGTGCCGGATTTCGGAAATGGTCCGGTTCTTGTTGTCGGTGGTGATCTCGAGAATCAGCGCCACGCCGCCCGGACCGTAGCCTTCGTAGATGCCTTCCTCGTAGATCGCGCCCGGCAACTCGCCGGTGCCCTTCTGGATGGCCCGCTTGATGTTGTCCGCCGGCATGTTTTCGGCCTTGGCGGCCACAATGGCGGTCCGCAAACGCGGATTGGAATCGGGATCGCCGCCGTTCCGCGCCGCGATGGTGATTTCGCGGATCAACTTGGTGAAAATCTTGCCGCGCTTGGCATCGAGCGCGCCCTTCTTATGCTTGATTGTGGCCCATTTGGAATGGCCTGACATAGAGTGATCCTTTGACGGACGCGTACTCGGACTTCGGCCCCGAAGCCGCGCTCCTGCATTGAGGCTAATCAACATATTAGCATACCGGAGGGCGCAAGCCAGGGGCCATGCGGGTCAGGGTGGCGGGTCAGTTCGAAATTCTCAGCAACTGATTTGAGGTTATACTGCACGGTGGCGGCCGGCTTCAGGGCGTCGATTATGCGACCACGGGGTGACCCACTATTTGGATCACGATCTCGCTTTAAGGAGGCACTCATGTTCGACAGGGAATGCCAATCGGCGGGAAGCTTGAGTGGGACCGCCACAAAAATAGCGCTGCTACTGGTCACGGCCATTGCGGTAACGAAGGGCCGGGCTCAAGCTCAGCAAGTGGAGGTGAATGCCATCGACGTGATCTCGTCGGCGGGATACACGACGGTGACTACGACCGATGGCACGGGCAGCCTGCCGGCATCAATCAAGCTGCCGCCGAATGCTACTTCCGCGACTTTCGCAGTAGCGGGGGGAAGTTTACTGAACCTTAGCGGATACGGTGCTCCTTGCACAAAGCCGTGTCTCACTATGGATGATGGCACGGGGGACCGGTACAATGACGCGGACGGCGTGGGATCCGCCGGGAGCTTGAATGTAGATGCTGACCAGTCGATATCCGGCATCCAGGCGCCCGTGGACGGCTTCCTCGCCGGCGTCTTTGAGGATGGGCCACCCAGTGGGAATCCGCCGGCGACGCTGGACTTCACCACCATCGGCACGAATTTCACATCGCTTTCGCCCCTGCTATATCAACTGTTCTTCATCGGCGACGGACTAACTGGAGATGGCACGGGCGCCGTTCAGCGGTTCTTCGTTCCACCTGGCGCGACGACCCTTTACCTGGGGATTCCGGACGCCTGTGACTACAACGGCGAGCCAAGTTGTTACGGGGACAACGTCGGGGACTTGATCGTAAGCTATGCGATTGTCACCGCCTCGGGCACACCCAGGATTACGCAATTCGCGCCAACGAGCGGTAAGGTGGGCTCGCACGTGCGCATTTACGGATATAACCTCCTCAACGCCACTGCTGTTGCGTTTAACGGCGTCTCAGCGAGCTTTGCCATAGGCAGCACGGACATCATCGCGATCGTTCCATCTGACGCCACCACTGGGCCGATCCAAGTGACCACTCCGAAGGGCACGGCCACGAGCAGCAGTAGCTTCACCGTGGTACCGTAGGCGCGACTGTCTGCCTTAATTCCTGCCTCGACTGGAAGTATGCCGTGCGTTGCAAAATGTGCCCACGCCTTCGACGAGGAACTGACGGGGCACCTGTCCCCGCAAAATGCCCGGATTCTCTCCTCGCGCCCTTGTACGCGTCTGCGCACCGTGTTGGTGACGTTCTTCGCGCTGACCGCCGTGTCGCTGGCCCGGTCAACGCGTCGTTGGGGGTGTCCCGCCCGTGTCTCAGCGGGCGCATACGTAGAAGCGATGTGTTTACGGCCCGCAGAATTTTGGCTCCACGCCTAAACCCGGTATACTCTGGACGCTAGGGCGCATCGACGCCCACGCGGAGCTATCGGGAGTGCGCATGAAGGCGCCTTACCTCGGCAAGGTGATCGAGTACTTCAATCCCATGCAGTCTCTCAACGAGAGCCTCAGGGACTGGTACGTCGATCGGCCGGACAACCCGCACGAAGAGATCAAGGTGCTTGTACTCAATGACCCCACACCGCTGAAGATCCTCTTCAGCGGGCACATTGGTTCGGGGAAGAGCTCCGCCCTGAACTGCTTGACCCGGGATCCCGAAATCAAGGGCGCATTTTTCATCGTGCAGTTCTCGGTTGAGCGCGACCTCAACATCTTTGACCTCACTTATTCCGACCTGCTGCTGGCCATCGGCAAGAGGCTGTTTGAAGAAGCCGACCGGGCCGGCCTCGATCTGGAGGCCAAGCTCCTGACCGACCTCGAGAAATGGACTGCCGAGGTCTCCGTTGTAAAGAAGAAAGAAGAAGGCGCGGACGTGGCCGTAAAGGCAAAGATCAGCGCCTGGTTTCTCAGCGCGGTTGGCACCTTGAAGACCGGTTACTCCGAGAACAAGGAGTTTCGGCAGAAGTTTGAGCCGCGGGTGCCGGAATTGATCACCTTCATCAATCGCATCATTCACGCCATCCAAACCCATCCGCAAGGCGGCGATAAGAGGGTCCTGATGGTCATTGAGGACCTCGACAAGCCCCCGGTCGACGTTTCCATGGACCTCTTCATGACCAAGGGCCCAGTACTGGTGCAGCCGGAGTGCAAGATCATCTTTACCGTGCCGACCTCAGTGCTCTATTCGGGCCAGATCAAGGTAGTGCAGCAGAACTTTCCCATGCAATACGTCCTGCCCAATTTCAAAATCAAGGACCAGGCTGGCGAAAGGAGCGAGGTGGCTTGGAATTGCATGCGCGACATCGTCCTGCGCCGGATGGACGCGCAGCTTAGCGACTCGGGAGCCCTGGACTATGCAGTGGAGATGAGCGGCGGAGTGACACGCGAGCTGATCCGCATCATCCAGGCCGCCGCGTTGCGCGCCGTGGTTACCAAAGCCAATTCCATCCAGCGGTCTCACGTCGATCACGCCGTGGTGAAATTTCGAGGCGAATATAACAATCAACTCACCCGCCAGGAGTCGGTGGAAATCCTGCGGGAAGTGCACAAGACCCGCCAGCTCCGTTCCAAGGACGAGAAGCCCATGCTCGACCTGATGCACAACCTGATGATTCTTCAATATCCGAATGGCCCCGGCTGGTACGAGGTGAATCCCATTGTCCGGCAGCTCATCGGAGTCTGAACTCGCCGTCGCGCGGCCTGACCCGCTCACCCCTACGGACCGCGAGGCGGTCGCCGAGATTGTCGCCCTGGTGGCGAACAGCCGCACTCAAGGCTGTGTCTATTTCGGGATCTGCAACAACCGCCTGAAAATCGCCGCGCTGGAAGCGTTGCTTGCGGCTGAGTTGCGCGTCCACGGGATCGAAACGGCGCAGGTAGTGCTCGCGAAGCGCCGCGACGAACAAGAACAACCGGTCTATCAGGTGCTGATCGCTGATCCCATCGGGTATTTCGCGGCCCACAAGCCAGGCAAGCCCGGGCTCTTCCTGGTGCACGGCCTGCCCGAACTCATCCGGATCGAAACGGCTGCTGATGGTTCGGCGCCGGCGCCGGTCTCGCAGCGCTTGAATTACGGCCGCGAGCTGTTCCGCCGCGAAGCGATCTGCGCCCTCTTCTGGATCGACCCTGAAACCACGCGCTATCTCGCGGAGCGAGCCCGCGATTTCTGGTCGTTCCGCTCCGGAACCGCCCAATTTGACGCAGAGCCCGGTGAGCAAAACGCCCCCACGGAGCCGCGCGGTGAGTGGCAAACAGGCGCACCCAGTTCGCGCTGGCTCGGCGACCTGCAGGAGAAGCTCGATCAGCTTGCGGTTTACAGGTCGAAATCGCCGCCAGACGAGAGCGCGATTGCCAGTGTCCTTCTCGATGTTGGACGCATCCGGGTGGAACGGCGCGAATTGCAGCCGGCCTTCGAGGCTCTGCACGAAGCCGAGGAGATTCTCGAGCGCCTGGGCAATCGGCGTCAGCTCCGCATGGTGAAAACGTGGCTGTTCCTGGGTTACCAGCGAGCGGGGCGGCTCGACAAAGCTGAGGAGTACATTCGCGCCGCCATCGCGATCGATAGTGAGCTTGAAGATGAAGGAAGCCTGGCCATTGACTGCAACAACCTCAGCCAGATTTACCAGGCGCGGGGCGAGTTAGGCGAAGGGGAGCAGTGGCTGCGCAAGGCCATCGCCATTGCCGAGCGGCTGGGAAACGAATCCGGACTCGGCATTGCCTACAACAACCTGAGCCAGATTTACCAAGACCGGGGCGAGTTGGACGAAGCGGAACAGTGGCTGCGGAAGGCCATCGCCATTGCCGAGCGGCTGGGAAACGAGCCTAACCTCGCCATTCGCTACAACAACCTCAGCCAGATTTACAAGGCGCGGGGCGAGTTGGGCGCAGCGGAACAGTGGCTGCGCAAGGCCATCGCCATTGACGAGCGGCTGGGCGACGAACCAAGTCTCGCCATCGACTACAACAACCTGAGCCAGATTTATAAGGCGCGGGGCGAGTTGGGCGCAGCGGAACAGTGGCTGCGCAAGGCCATCGCCATTGCCGAGCGGCTGGGAAACGAATCCGGACTCGGCATTGCCTACAACAACCTGAGCCTGATTTACAAGGCGCGGGGCGAGTTGGACGAAGCGGAACAGTGGCTGCGCAAGGCCATCGCTATTGCCGAGCGCCTGGGCAACGAACCAAATCTCGCCATCGACTACAACAACCTGAGCCAGATTTACAAGGCGCGGGGCGAGTTGGGCGAAGCGGAACAGTGGTTACGCCGGGCGCTGGCCCTGGCAGAGACAAAGGGCAACGCCGCCGCGCTGGCGACTGTCCGGGCCAACTTGCAGTCGCTTGCCGCGGAGCAACAAGCCAAGAATTGAGTTCCGTCCTCGGGCGCCGCGGGGCGGGCCCAGCCCGGAATCCCACCTCGCGGAGATCGTCCTCTGTCCAGGGTCCGCCGTTGAACGAGCTTCGATGTAGCCTATCAATAACTACCTACAGAGCTTGGCGAAGTGCCTAGCCTTGTGCTACGATGGGCGGGATCGTCTTCGAAGGGTGGCTTTGCCGCCCCAAAGGTTGGCCATGCTTCACGGGTCCGCGCCGCGCGATTCCGGAAACAAAGGGGAAACCAGGGCATCCGAGTCTGCGGCACCCCCCCACCCCCATCGAAAATGCGGGAAGCGAAGCCAAGAAGTTCTTTGTAATCAATAAAATCATGAGAAAAGGCGAAAAACCGAAGCCGTCCGAAGCCATTCCGAAGCCATCGGAACCCAAGACGAGGCTCGGATAAGTCCTTTAGTTACGCATGTCGGCTGTCAGGCCCGGGAGGAATGGGCAGGCTGCGCCAAGAGGGCTGAAATCGATCGGCCCTCTCACTGTGGAAGACGCCGACCGCGAAGCGGTGGGCCGGACTAGACGGCTGATATCGCTCTGATAACCTTGCGTGTTACGCGCAGCCCGGGACTCAGGATTCCGCCCGGCCTGTGTTATGCTCTCTTAACAGCACTTCATGGAAAAAGAGCGCCTCCAATTGTTGGATCAAACCATATCCCACTACCGCATAATGCAGAAACTCGGCAGCGGCGGCATGGGCGTGGTGTACCGCGCCGAGGACTTGAGCCTTGGCCGGCAAGTGGCCTTGAAGTTTTTGCCGGACGCCGTGGCCGCTGACCCGCAGACCATCGAGCGCTTCCGGCGCGAAGCGCGCACGGCCGCCTCCCTCAATCATCCGAACATCTGCAGCATCTACGAGATCGGTGAACACGAAGGCCGGCTTTTCATCGCCATGGAGTTGCTCGAGGGGCAGACCCTGAAGCAGCGGATCGCCCGGAGGACAGCCGGCATTACGCCCGCCGGAGGGCCGATCCAGGAGTCGTCGCTGCTCGATCTCGCCATCCAGATCACCGACGCGCTCGAGGCTGCGCACCAAAAGGGCATCATCCACCGCGACATCAAACCGGGCAACATCTTCGTCACGAGCCGCGGACAGGCGAAGGTCCTGGACTTCGGCCTGGCGAAGTTGGCCGTGGAAGCAGGGGCCGTGGCCGGCCGCGATGGGGATCACGCAAGCTCTCCCCTCCAAGACTCGCCGACTCAACCCATCAGCCCCGAGGACATCACCAGCCCCGGCGCGAGCATGGGCACTGCCGCCTACATGTCGCCCGAGCAGGCGCGAGGCGAGGAACTCGACTCCCGCACTGACCTGTTCAGTTTCGGCGCCGTGCTCTACGAGATGGCGACCGGGCGGCGCGCGTTTTACGCAAGCACCGCGCCCTTGATCCACGACGCGATCCTGAATCGAGCCCCAACGCCCCCGACCGCTGTGAATCCGCACCTGCCGGCCCCGATCGAACAGATCATCAACAAGGCGCTCGAGAAGGAACGGAATCTGCGGTATCAGCACGCTTCCGACCTGGGCGCCGATCTGCGGCGCGTGCAGCGCGATGCGGATCCAAGGCGCCCGGCGTCCGGCGCCACAGCACGGACGGAGCCTGCCGCTCGCGCGGCGCGCGGCGGAGAGCGGACGCGGGCGCTCATCGTCTCGAGTGTCGTCATCGCCCTGGCCCTCGTTTATTGGTTCACCCGCCCGCTCCCGGCGCCCCGGGTTTTGAGTTACACCCAGCTCACGCACGACGCCCAGGCAAAAGTGAACTCCTCGTTCTCGCCCCCTCGCATGGTGACGGACGGGGCTCGTCTTTACTTCCTGAAGACCGCCGGAGGTCAAACGGCCGTTGCCGAAGTTTCCACCGCGGGCGGCGAAACGGCGCTGGTCCCCACTCCCTTCCCCAACGTCGCCCTTTGGGATATCGCACCCGACCATTCGCAATTGCTGGTCTCAGGCTCAATCAGCGACCTTGGCCTCGAGAACCAGCTTTGGATTTTTCCGCTGCCCGCTGGGGCTCCCCGGCGTCTTGCCGACGTGACGGGTCATGACGCCTCCTGGTCGCCGGACCAGCGGGAGATCGTTTATGCGCGCGGAACGGACCTCTACACGGCCCAGAGTGACGGCACGAATGCAAAGAAGCTCGCCACGGTCTCGGGCGTGCTCTGGTGGCCGCGCTGGTCTCCGGACGGGAAAATCGTGCGCTTCACGGTGGTGGACACAGCCGGGACAAGCTCGCTATGGGAAGTCGGCGCCGATGGAAGCAAGCTTCATCCCTTGCTCGCGGGCTGGAACAACCCGGCCGCGGAGTGTTGCGGCAACTGGACGCCGGACGGGAACACCTACCTGTTCCAGTCAACGCGAAATGGCGCCACGGGAATCTGGGCGCGCAGGGAAAAGACGGGCATCTTCAGGAGAAAGCCGGGAGACCCTGTGGTCTTGACCGCGGGCCCGATCAACTACTTGGCGCCCGTTCCCAGCGTCGACGGGAAGAAGGTTTTCGTCATCGGTGACCAGCCCAAGGGCGAACTGGCCCGGTATGACTCGAGCAGCGGCGAGTTCGTTCCTTACCTCTCAGGCCTTTCGGCTCAGGGCGTCAGCTTCTCAAAGGACGGGCAGTGGGTGACGTATGAAGGTTACCCCGAGCCCACCCTCTGGCGAAGCCGGATGGACGGAAGCGAGAGGCTCCAGCTTACGTTTTCTCCCCTGCAGGCGTTTCAACCGTACTGGTCGCCGGATGGCAAGAGCATTGCGTTCATGGGTCAGGGGCCTGGCAAGCCCTGGCAGGTTTATGTGGTCCCGGCGGATGGCGGCACACCGCGCATGCTATCGCCGGGGGACCGGAATTACGGCGACCCGAGCTGGTCGCCGGACGGATCGTCCCTGGCTTTTGGCAAATTGCCCTTCGCCGAACCGGACAACGCCGGCGGCATCTTCATTCTGGATCTGAAAACCAATCAGACCACAAAATTGCCGGACTCCGAGCGTGTCTTCGCGCCTCGTTGGTCGCCGGACGGGCGATACATTGCCGTGCAGACATCCGACAGCCAGAAGCAGTTGCTTTTCGATTTACAGACGCGGAAGTGGGAGGAACTGACGAGCGGAATTTACGCCGGGTATCCCAACTGGTCGCGCGACGGGAAATACGTTTACTTCGACTCGGAGGTCGGAGACCGGACCGGCTTCTACCGCGTCCGCTTGAGCGACCGGAAGCTTGAACGATTGGTGGATTTCAAGAACATCCGGCGGGCGGTGGGTTCTTTAGGTTCGTGGGGCGGCCTGTCGCCGGATGATTCTCCGCTTCTGTTGCGCGATACGAGCACGCAGGAAATCTACGCGCTCGACGTTGATCGTCGATGATGTCTGCTGCGGGCGCAACTGTTGGCGCAGTCGAGGTCAACGGGCTACACTGGCTGAGGAGGCTACCATGTCCCTTCGACCCGTTAAGCGGCTCGTCATGTCCAAGCCGACCCTGGAAGGCGCGGGCGTTCACCTGCGGCGCGCGTTCGGCTTCGGCAATACGTCAGATTTCGATCCTTTCCTGCTTCTCGATGACTTCCGCAACGAGGTCCCCGAGGATTATCTGGCGGGATTCCCCTGGCATCCGCATCGCGGCATCGAGACCGTTACCTACGTTCTCGCCGGAACGGTCGAGCATGGCGACAGCATGGGCAATCGCGGCAGCATCGCCGCCGGCGACGTGCAGTGGATGACCGCAGGCAGCGGGATTATCCATCAGGAGATGCCGAAAGGCGACCCGGCGGGCCGGATGCACGGCTTCCAACTGTGGGCCAATCTGCCGTCAAGTCTCAAAATGACGCCGCCGCGCTACCAGGAAGTGAAGGCGCCCGATGTTCCCGAGGTCACTGACGATGACGGCACGCACGTTCGCGTCGTCTGCGGAACCTTCTGGGGCAAAAAGGGTCCGGTGGACGGCATCGCCGCCGATCCCATCTACCTCGACGTCTCCGTGCCTCCCGGCCGCCGCAAGACGCTGCCCGTCGAAACCACCCGCCACGCTTTTGCCTACGTTTTTGGCGGGAATGGGAAGTTCTGCAACGCTTCGGGCCCGCTCGCGGTGCCCACCGAATCGGTCGGCTGGCTTGACACGGCGCCTCCGGCCGAGGCCGACAACCGCGCGCTCGTTCTGTTCGATCGCGGCGATGAGCTGATGGTGCAGGCCGGGGACGACGGAATCCGGTTCCTGCTGTGCTCGGGGAAGCCGCTGCAGGAGCCCGTGGCCTGGTACGGCCCGATCGTGATGAACACCCAGGAGCAGCTCCGGGAGGCGTTCAGCGAGCTCGAGCAGGGCACCTTCCTGAAGGCGGAAACTGGAGCCTAGCAGGCAAATTCCATTCTCCGGACTACGTCGATGGCGGGGTCGATGGCCGGGTGAAGATCAGTAGCCGTCATTACTACCGCTCACCTTTTGCACCGGCAGAGCAAGCCGGAAGCTGATAGCCCGGTTGCTCAAGCGAGCTGCGGCTTCCAGCCCGCGCTTTCGGAGTCATTGTTGACCTCGGGTCGAAAAGGCCCTAGTTGTTCTTGAGCGAGAAGGAGATTTAGCAGTATCTGAAACGGAATACGAACTGAATGCGGATAGCGCGTAGCGGACTCTGCAGACGCGTTGCCGTCACGAGCGTGCGGGACGAATTGTGGAGGAAAGAAATTGCTGAGACGAGATTTCCTTGCCCTTACTGGCGTAGGGTTGGGGGCGACCGCCTTCGTTCCGGCATTCCATGGACCGTCATCATTTCTCTTGGAGACAAACATGCAAGACGCAAGCTCAGGCTTCGCCCCGGTCAATGGATTAAAACTTTATTACGAGATCCATGGCGAGGGCCAACCGCTCATCATGCTGCACGGCGGCGTTTCAGCCAGTGAGGTGTTCGGTCAGAATCTGACGGATCTGGCGAAGACGAGGAAGGTCATCGCCCTTCATCTGCAAGGGCACGGACGTACGAAAGACATCGATCGTCCACTGCGGTTCGAGTTCATGGCCGATGACGTAGCTGCCTTGATGGCCTTTCTGAAGATCGAGAAAGCAGATGTCCTGGGTTATTCGTTAGGCGGTGGGGTTGCACTGCAAACAGCGATTCGGCATCCTGCGGCCGTCAATCGATCGTCGTCTCGGCTGCCATGCAACGGGACGGATCGTTTCCGGAGGTGATTGCAGCGTTCGATCAGATGACCGCGCACGCCCCGCAGATCGCCCAAAACATTAAAGGTTCGCCGCTTGGCCAGCTCTATCCGGAGGTCAACTGGGAAACTCTTCTCCGCAAGATCGCAGAGATGGAATCTCACGACTTCGACTGGTCGGAGCAGGTGAAAAAGCTTCGGTCTCCCACGATGCTTGTCTTTGCCGACGCTGACTCCATTCGCCCTGAACACATAGTGGCGTTCTACAAAGCACTCGGAGGAGGTCAGTGCGACGCCGGTCTGGACGGTTCGCGGCGTTCAGCAGCCAGGCTTGGCATTGTGTCCGGGGCGACACACTATAACATTCTGTCAACCGAGGCGGTGGCTAATATGGCCTCGCCATTTCTCTCTTAAGCTCGCCGGGTGCAGGCAATTGCCTCTTTGCCTTATCTGGCTATGTTTTTTGTCCCTTGCGTCCGGCTTCTCTCTTTAGGTGGCGGGCTGGACACGCAGGCAATGCGTTTCATGCGTCCTGGATTCTCGCTTGTTGCCAAATCGCCTTGAAGCCGTCCAGCGCTATTTGAAACTGATCGCGGAAAATCGGCAGCACATTTCTAACGGCTGAGTTACGGCTGCTTGGCGCCAATCTGGCTGCGCAAGCGTTCACCCCGCTCTTTCATCTCGGGAGTCAATTCGGCGCCGAAGTCCTCCGCCTCGAATACCTGCCGGATCTCGACTTCCGACTCGCCCTCACAAAGATTCGGGCAGCGCCTCACCCACTCAACCGCCTCTTCCATCGAACGGACCTGCCAAATCGAATAGCCGGCGATGAGTTCCTTGCTCTCGGTGAACGGGCCGTCGATCACGGTGCGCTTCTCTCCGGAAAATCGAACCCGCTTGCCCTTCGAACTCGGGTGCAGTCCGCCGAAGGCCAGCAAAACCCCCGCCTTCACCAGTTCCTCGTTGAACTTGCCCATCTCCTCCAGTCCCTTTTGTTTCGGCATGACGCCGGCTTCAGAATCTTTCGTGGCCTTGCCGATTACCATGACTCGCATTTGAATTCCCTCCTTTGTGGCTCAGTTTTCTGAGCTTCCAGTCTAGCGTCGAACGAGTAAGGCCGAAATGGACAAAGGTTTGTAAGTTTTTTCGGGAGTGGCTTTTGTTTGACGATGGCTCGTTCGGGCTGTTAGCTGGAGAGGGCGTTGTCTATTCATAACGTAAGGCCACCATGGGATCGACTTTCACGGCGCGGCGAGCGGGAATGGCGCTGGCCGCGAGAGCCGAAACCGCGAGCACCACGGCGACCACCGCGAGCGTGGGCGCGTCCCAGGCCGCGGTGCCGAACAGCAGCTTGCGCATCAAAGCGGCTGCAGCCACCGAGCAAGCGAGGCCGGCGCCGATTCCGATGCCGGTCAACCAGGCCGCCTCTTTCAGGACGAGTCCATAGACCGCGCTGCGCTGGGCGCCGAGCGCCATGCGCACGCCGATCTCGCGCGTCCGCTGGCTCACCGAGTACGCGATCACGCCGTAGAGTCCGACCACGCCCAGCAGCAATGCCATAACCGCGAAGCCGCCCACAAGCCACATCGCGGAACGGTGCAGGTAGGCGGTCTCGGAGTCCGCGGCTCTTTCGTTCATGGTTTCTTCGCCTGCCGTGCCGAGGCCAGGATCAATCTGATGGATGGCGGAGCTGAGCGCCGGGAGCACTGACTGCTCGGACTGCGCCGTCCGGACGACGACGGCGAAATCGGTGTCGGGGCTCTGGTTGAAGGGCTCATATTCGGCCGGCCAGATCTCGGAATCGAGGCCGCCTTCGCGGACATCGTCCACAACGCCGACGATCTCCCGGAGCGACTTCGGCGAGAGCGAGGTGTCGCCGAACTGCTTGCCGATCGGATCTTCGTTCGGGAAGTATTTTCGCTGCAGCGTCTGGTTGATGATCACCACTTTGGCCTTCGATGCGTCGTCCGCGTCGGTAAAGAAACGGCCGCGCAACAACTTCGCCTGCAGCGTGGTGAAGTAATCGGAGCTCACGTCCCGTTCGTTCACTTCGATGTGTTTTCCGTCGTAGGGGCGGCCCACGAACCGGATCCAGTCCGTATTGCCATTGCCGCTCAGGGGCAGCTCGCCCGTGATGCCCACCGATCGGACGCCGGGCAAGCTGCCTAGCCGATTCCGGACCTGGCGGCCCAGCGCCACGACCTGCTCGTCCTTCGCATAGGCGGCATCCGGCGCGGCGACCTGCAGCGTGGCCAGATGATCGGGCTCGAACCCGAGGTCCACATGAAGCAGGCGATAGAAGCTCTTGCCGAGCAGTCCCGCGCCCACCAGCAGCACGGTGGCGATGGCCAACTCCGCCGCTACCAGGTTCGGGCCGAAGCGGCGCCACAAGGTGCCCGACGAGCCTCGGCCGCCTTCGGTCAGGCCCGCGCGCATCTCCGACATCGACAGGCGCAACGTTGGCGTGACGGAGAACAGCAGCGCCGTGAGCAGGACGATCGCGGTCGCGAAGGCGACCACGTGGAGGTTCAACCCGAGTCCGCGCAGGTATGGCGTGTAGGCCAGCATGTCAGCCGGGATCAGCCTGGTGAGTAGTTGCATGGCCCACTCGGCGGAAACCAGGCCAAGCACGCCGCCGCACGCCGCGAGCAGCAACCCTTCGGTGGCGAACTGGCGCACCAGTCTCGAGGCCGACGCGCCCAGCGCGCCGCGCATCGCGATCTCGCGCTTGCGGCTCTCCGAGCGCGCGAGCAGCAGGCTTGTGACATTGACGCAAGCGATCAGCAACAGGAGTCCGGCGCCGCCGAGCAGCACCAGGAAGAGGGGCCGGATGTCCCCGACGATCCATTCGGTAAAAGGCTCGACGGTTGCGCCCTGGCCGCGATTGGAATCGGGATACTGCTTCTCCAGTTGTTGCGCGATCGACGCCATATCCGCCAGCGCCGCCTGCACCGAGACGCCATCCTTGAGCCGGGCGACTCCGTCGAGTGAGTGGCAGCTTCGCCTGATGCTGCACGAGTCCGAAGCGTGAAGAGTGGCCCAGATCTGAGCATCCCCTCGAGGAGCAAATTGAAAATCGCGCGGTAACACCCCAACAATGGCGTACGAAACGCCGCTGAGCATCACCGTCTGGCCGACCACGTCCCGCCTTCCGCCAAACCATTTCTGCCAGGCCGAGTAGCTCAAGATGACGCTCTGGGGCCCGCTCGGCAAATCCTCGCCGGAATAGAAGTCGCGTCCCAGCATCGGAGCGATGCCGAGGGTGCGGAAGAATCCGTCGCTCACGCGAGCGCCCATCACGGGTTGAGTGCCTGCAGGCGTTCTCAGCAGGTATCCCGTTCCGGTCCATACGTCGAACGAGCTGAAAACTTTGTTGAGCCTCTTCCAGTCGAGGTAGTCAGGATACGAAAGGTCGGCGCGGGGGATCAGCGGGACACTCTCGGTCACGCCCACCAGCCGCGCGGGGTTCGGGTACGGCAACGGCTTGATCAGCGCGGCGTCCACAAAGGCGAAGATGGCGACGCTGGCCGAGATGCCGAGCGCGAGCACAAGCACGGCCACGGCCGTGAAGCCGGGATTCTTGCGCAGCATCCGGAGCGTGTACCGGACGTCCTGGAAAAGAGCCTCGACCAGAGGCAGTCCCTGGAGGTCGCGGTTCTCCTCCCGTAATTGGGAAAGCCCTCCTAATCGGAGGCGCGCGGCGCGGCGGGATTCCTCCGGCGTCAGGCCGAGGCGGAGATTCTCGCTAACGAGAAGCGCCAGGTGGGAATCGAGTTCCTGCTGGAAATCCTGATCGATGCGTCGCCGCACCAGCAGTCCACGAATTCGCGAAGCCAACACTCTAACCGAGTCCAACACGGCAGAACCTCCTGAAGATGCGCTCTTGTCGAATGCCCCAGATCACTCAAATCACCCGATCACACAATCACCCGATCGCCCCGCGCTCTCACTCGTATCGGAGCGCCACCATGGGATCGATCCTGGTCGCGCGTCGCGCCGGGATGTAACTCGCAACGAGCGCTACCGTCACGAGAACCGCGGATACGGCGGCGAAGGTTATCGGATCTGTAGGCTTGACTCCGTAAAGCAGGCTCGAGAGATACCGGGTTGCGGCAAACGATCCCCCGATTCCCAGCCCCACGCCGATCAAAGTCAGCTTGAATCCATGTCCCATCACCAGCTTCAGCACGTTGCTGCGCTCGGCGCCCAGCGCCATGCGAACGCCGATTTCATGCGTGCGCTCGGAGACGGCATACGCAATCACGCCGTAGAGCCCGATAGCGCCGAGCAGCAGAGCCAGGATCGCGAAGGAACCGAGCAGCTCGAGTTTGAACCGCGAGGGCGCAACCAGCTTCTCGACCACGTCGTCCATGGTCTCAATTCTTGCCACAGGCTCGTTAGGGTCGACGCTCGTCACCGAGCGCCGCAAGCCATCCCCAAGACTCATCGGGTCGCCCTTCGAGCGAAGCACGAAGTACATGACGAGCGTCGGATCCTGCTCGTAAGGGATGTAGATTTCCGGCCACGGTTCGCGCTCCAGCGTGTAATTCCTTGTGTCGGAAACCACTCCCACCACTTCACGCCAAGGACCCTTGGCGCCGTCCATGCTGATTTCGTGACCCACCGCTTCGCGCCCAGTGAAAATGCGACGCAGGGCCGACTCATTCAGGATCACCACCTTGCGGCCGTTTGCTGCGTCCTGGCTGTTGAAGAAGCGGCCTTCGCGCATCGGAATGCCCAGGGTGCTGAAAATATCGGGACTGACGTAGGCGGTCGAGATCACTTGACCGGGCTCGGGAGCGGGTCCGCCGGAAACGAGCACGTCCGTGGTCAGGCTGTTGAACACGCTGACTGGGTAATGAGTGGTGGCGGCAGCCTTCTCCACTCGGGGCAGCACGCGGAGACGATCGAGCGCCTCGTGAAAGAAATTGGCTTGCCGCTGGGGCTGGTCCATAAGGGTGATGGGAAGATTCACTTCACCAAGGAGCAGATGATGGGGATCAAAACCGAGGTCTACCTCGCTGAGCCGGTACACGCTGCGCGCGAGCAGTCCCGCGCCCGTCAGCAGAACGAGCGCCAGCGCCGTTTCGGCAACCACCAGCAGGCCCCGCAGCCGATGGGTCCCGCGTCCCAGCCCGGCGCGCTCGCCGCCTTCCTTTAAAGCCTCGTTAACGTCCACCCTCGACGCCGAGAGCGCGGGGATCAGGCCAAAGAGGATCACGGCGCATGCGGAGACGCCGATCACGAACGCGAGCACTCTCGCGTCGAGGCCGACTTCGGCGGGAAGCTGCGGTGGAATCAGTTGGATCATCGCCCGCACCGCCCACATGCCCACCACAGCTCCAAGCGCTCCTCCCAGTGCCGCGAGCAGCGCGCTCTCCACCAGGAACTGGCGCACCAGCCGGGCGCGGCCTGCGCCCAGAGCCGCTCGAACCGCGACCTCTTTGCCACGAGCTGCGGCCCTCGCCAGCAGCAGGTTGGCGAGATTCGCACAGGCGATCAAAAGCACGAACGCCACCGCGATCAGCAGGATCACCAGCAGATGCCCAACGTCGCCAGCCAGCAATTGCCGAAGCGGGATCACTTCCACATGCCAGCGCGAGCGGCTTTTCTGCCGCCCCGCCGAAAACTGGGGGTCGAGGCGGTGCGTGAGTACATCGAGGTCCGCACGCGCCTTGGCCAGGCTCACTCCCGATTTCAGGCGCCCGATGACGAATAGCATCCGCCAGTCGGCGCTTTGCGGCAGGGAGTTGGAAGCGTCCAACACTTCCGGCACCCAGAGGTCTCCGGGAGGATAGAGCAGGCCCGCCGGCATCACCCCGACGACCGTGAAAGGCGTTCCATCGAGGTGGATCGTCCTGTTCAGCACGTTGCGGTCGCCGCCAAATTCGCGGCGCCAAACGGCCGCGCTGAGCAGCGCCACCTGGTTGTGACCGGTCTCGGCTTCGGCTTCGCTGAAGCTGCGCCCGAGGATCGGCTGCACGCCCAGCATGCGGAAGAATCCCGGCGTGATGCCGATGACCTCAACGTGCATCGGCTCTCCGCTTCCGGTCAGGTTCGCCCCACGGCTGATGCTGTTAAAGCCCAGACCGAAAGCGCCGACCGATTCGAAGATGCCGCTCTGCTCCTGCCAGGCCTTGAAATCCGGCGAGATCACCATGCCGTTCCCATTCAAGTGCAGGGTTGAGATGTTGACGAGTTGCTCCGGCCGGTCGTAAGGCAAAGGACGCAGCAGGGCGGCATCGATCACACTGAAGATCGCCGTATTGGCGCCGACGCCAAGCGCCAGGGTGAGCACGGCGACCGCCGTGAACCCGGGATTCTTCCGGAGCATGCGCAAGGCGTAGCGAAGGTCGTGGATCAACGCCTCGAGCCAAGGCAGGCTGTGAAGATCGCGGTGGGTTTCGCGAAGCTGCGTGACGCCCCCCAGACGCACTCGAGCTGCGCGGCGGGCCTCTTCCGGCGTCAGGCCGCGGCGCATGTTCTCCTCGGTCAGCAGCGCGAGGTGGGCGTCGAGTTCCTGCTGGAAGTCTTCGTCGAGACGGCGAATGGCGAACCGTCCGCGAACGCGTGAAGCCAACGTTCTCAGCCGAGCCAGGATTCCCGATCTCCCAGACATGCCAGTCTCCCGATCACTAATCGTCCGATCACCCAATGATTTCACTCATAGCGAAGCGCCAGCCGGCACGCCGGGCAACGAAAGTCGATCCCGTGGAGCAGGCCCCAGAGTTCGCGGTGGGTTTCCCGAAGCTGCGTGACGCCGCCCAATCGCAGGCGAGCGGCGCGCTGCGCTCTTCCGGAGCCATCCCGCGGTGGACGTTTTCCTCAACCAGCAACGCGAGATGAGCCCCAAGCTCCTGCTCGAAGTCCTGATCGATACGTCGCCGTGCCATCAACCCGCGAACTCGTGAAACCTGGACCTTCAGCCAGTCCAACATGGCAAAGCCCAGCCTCCCTTCAACCGCCCGTCACCCTATCACCCGATGCCTCACTCATACCGAAGCGCGACCATGGGATCGACCTTTGTTGCGCGGCGCGCCGGGAGGTACCCAGCGATTAGAGCAACGACCGATAGCACCGCAACCGCCGCGCCCAGGGTCACCGTGTCGCGTGGCCCGAGCCCGAACAGCATTTGCTGGAGCAGGCGCGTGGCCACAAGCGAAATGCCAACTCCCACTATGACGCCGCCTGCGAGAACGGCGATCACGTCGCGCAGCACCAGCCTCAGAATCGAGCCGCGCTGCGCCCCGAGCGCCATTCGGACGCCGAACTCCGTCTGTCTCTGCGTCACGAGATAGCTGACCGTGCCGTAAAGACCGATCATCGCCAGAACCAGCGCCAAAGCGCCGAAGAAACCGGAAAGCAGCGCCAGCAGACGCTCCTGAACCATCGAAGCTTCCACCTGCTCGGCCAGCGTGTGAAAGTCGATCGGAATCTCTTTATTCACGTCCGCGACGGCGGCCTGGGCGGGCAGGACCAGAGCGGACGGCCGCAAAGCGCTGCGCAGCTCAAGGGTTTCTCCCATTACCGTCTGGGGAACCTGCGTCAGTGGGAAGAACGCCGTAGGATGTGTCTCTTCGCGCACCGATCCGTACTTGGAATCCTTGACGAGTCCGACGACCTCGATAGGTGGACCGGGCTGCCCCACGATGCGGAAAGTCTTGCCGATGGGATTCATGTTCGGAAAGAAGCGGTGAGCCAGCGTCTGATTGATGACCGCTACGCCCGGAGCCGTCTTGGTGTCGTGCCGATCGAGGTTGCGGCCTGCCAGCCGCGTCATGCGGAGCGTCTCAAAATATCCTGGCGAAACGTAGTTGAACCACGCATTCGCATTATCATTCGTCAATGCTTTGGACCATTCGGTCTGGATGCTTTGCGTCCACGCGCCGCCCATGATGGGTGTCATGACGGACCGGGCAGTGGAAACAACGCCAGGGAGCGCTCGCAGCCGGTTCTCGATCTCTTCGTAGGTGTTTTCCCGTTGCTCTGCTGGAATCTTGGCGGCCTGGAGAACGGGGAACACCAGCAGGACGTTATTGCGATCAAAGCCCAGGTCAAGCGTGGCGAGCTTGGCGAAGCTACGCAGTAACAGCCCTGCGGCCACGAGCAAGACGAGCGAAAGCGCCACCTGGAAAATCACAATTCCCTGCCGCGCTCGAAAGCGCGGGGGGCGCTCATTCTCAGGCGCCTGGCTGCCCTTCATCGCCGATGTCAAAGATACTCGCGTGGCGCGCAGCGCCGGCAACAGGCCGAACAAAACGCCCGTGAAGACCGCAGTCGCCGCCGTGAATCCAAGCACGCGGCCGTCCAGCGAGAGGTCCAGAAATACCGGATTCCGGGTGCTCGAAATCAAGCCGACCAGCAATGCCGTTCCCCAGCGCGCAAAGAGCACTCCCAGGAGCGCGCCGGCCGACGAGAGTAGCGCGCATTCCGTGAGCAACTGCCGGATCAGTCGCCCGCGGCTGGCACCCAAAGCTTGCCGCACGGCGATCTCCTTACGCCGCGTACGCGAACGGGCCAGCATCAAGCTCGCGATGTTGGCGCAAGCGATAAGCAGCACGAGCCCCACCACCGCCATCAAGAATTCGAGTGGCTTTTCATACTGCCCGCGAAAATTGGAAAACCCCGTCAGTCCAGTGGCCGCCGGGACCGCCACGAGAACCTGCTTGACGAATGCCTGCTGCGCGGATGGGGCGTAGTCCTGAGGCACGGCGCCGGCGAAGATTCGAGGCGAAAGGACTCCGAGCCGCGCCTTCAACCGGCCCGGAGCGATCCCGGGATTGGTGCGGCCGGCCACCCTCAGCCACCACCACGCGCGTTGTTCAAGAGGAGATTCCTTTCCGCTGCCAAACAGGGCTGTGGCGCAGATCGGAAGGGCTACGTCAAACTTCTCGCCCACATCCATTCCAAAAAAGCCGGCGGGCGCTGCCCCAACAACTTCAAAGGGGTGCCGGTTAAGTGATATCGTGCTGCCGATGGCGCTCGGAGATCCGCCGTAGTGGTCCTGCCAAAACCCGTAACTCAGCACCGCTACGCCGGCGCATCCGCGCTGGTCGTCTGAGGACGAGATCAGGCGTCCCGCGGCGGGCGCAAGCTCCAGACCTCCGAAATAGGTGCCGCTCACCCAGAGACCGTTCGCGAAGCGGACGGCGCCGCCCTGGTTGAGATCGAAGGGCTGACCGCTCCAGGCGAAAACGCCCGAGAAAACGTCCTGCTGATCGCGTAACTGTTCCCAAATCGCATTGGTGAAGATGGGATTGCCTTCGCCACCAGATTGCGGCAGCATGCGCAACTCCCGCAACTCCTCAGGCCTCGGCACCGGGAGCGTTCGCAGCATGACCGTGTCGATAAGGCTAAAAATGGCGGTGTTCGCCCCGATACCCAGACCCAGCGTGAGAACGGCAACCAGCGTGAAGCCTGGATTCTTCCGCAGCATTCGAAACGAGTAGCGAAGGTCACGAAAAAGGGTTTCAAGCCAGGGCAGACCGTTCAGCTCCCGGTGGGTCTCGCGCAACTGGGTGACGCCGCCCAGCCGCAGGCGGGCCGCGCGGCGCGCTTCTTCCGGCGATAGGCCGCGGCGGAGATTCTCCTCGGTCGCGAGCGCGAGGTGGGAATCGAGTTCCTGCTCGAACTCCCGATCGAGGCGCCGGTCGGTCAGTAATCCACGAACTCGCGAAAACAGGGTTCGAATCCAGTCAAACATTGCCCTCACCCCCGAGCCTTACCGGCGCCCCTCGAGCTGCAACACGCGGCCCATCACCCCGGCGATCCTCTCCCAGTTCTCCGCCTCAGCAGTAAGCTGCTTCCGGCCGCTCTTCGTGATGGAGTAGAACCGCGCCTTGCGGTTCTTCTCCGACGCACCCCAAGCCGCGGCGATCCAGCCCTTTTGCAGCAGGCGCACCAGCGACGCGTAAATCGTCCCCTGGTTCACCCGCAGCACTTCCTCGCTGAGCTGCTCGATCCGCCGCGCAATGCCGTAGCCGTGCAGCGGCCCCATGGCCTCAAGGGTCTTGAGCACCATCAGGTCGAGCGTCCCTTGCAAAATCTCCGATCGATCGTTCGTCATCCTCTCCGGCCTCCTGTGGCTTGACCAGAGGAGTATGACGCCGCTCTTGTGGGATGTCAACAGGAAAAAACGGACACGGAACGTCCGGGCCTTCGGAGGGATCATTAGCAGCGCCGGGTTGAGGCCGGATCGACGCGGCCGGCACGCCACGATGGGATACAAGCAGCCGCAAGGGCGGCCGCGGCCACCACGGCCGTCGTGCCCAGGGCCACGAGCCCTGCGTCACTGCTGGGGCCATCGTCCGTTTGAAGCTCGTCGCTGAACTCCCCACAAAAACAAAAAAGGCTGAACAAGAGGTCATCGAAAGGGATATCGGTTTGAGGGATGGGCAGTAATGGCGCTCAGACGGTTAGCAACGTTCATTTACGTGGCGGCTTCTACGAACTCATGCCTGACGTCAACTGAGGAAGCGCAGAGGGCCGCCTCTTCATGAAGCGACTTGCAACCCTTTTCTTGATCAGCGTCTTGCCGATCTTCGGCCAGGGCGCCAGCGGCGAATTGCGCCTCAAGGTGACCGACCCCTCCGGTCTTGGCGTGAAGACGACCGTCCAGATCGTCTGCGAGGCGAACCAGTATCGAAATACCTTGGTCACCACCAATCAGGGTGCCCTCGACGTGCAGCGACTGCCTTATGGGATCTATGACCTCGAAATTCATCAGTCTGGCTTTGCCGCCGTGTCCGACTCGATCGAAATTCGCTCCTCGATCCCGATCGAGCACACGATCCGCCTGAACCTGCCCACGGTGAACCAATCCGTGACGGTCAATGCGCCTGGCACTCTGATTGACCCCGATCAAGCCGGCAACGTCAGCCAGGTAGGTTCAGACCTCATTCAAAATCGGCCCAGCTCAGTGCCGGGCCGTTCCTTGCAGGATTTAGTGAATTCGCAACCGGGCTGGCTCTATGAGGGCAATGCAGTGCTGCATCCGCGCGGCTCGGAGTACCAGACTCAATTTGTGGTCGATGGCGTCCCTCTCACCGATAATCGCTCGCCCAGTTTTGGCGCTGAGATCGAAGCAGATAACATGCAATCGATGACCATCTATACCGCCGGCTTTCCAGCCGAGTACGGACGCAAGATGGGAGGCGTGGTTGAGCTCAACACGCTTCAGGATGCACAGCCCGGCTTACACGGCCAGGTGGTCCTCTCGGGCGGCAGTTTTGACACCGCGGGCACTTTCGCAGAGGCACAATACGGGTGGGGCAAGAACACGTTCGGGGGCAGCGGCAGCGGCGATATGACCAGCCACTATCTCAACCCCGTGGTTCCGGAGAACTACACGAATACCGGCACCGTCGGTGACCTTTCCCTCTATTACGAGCGCGACTTTACACCCAAGGATCGCTTCAGGATTACTGTCCGCCACGAGCTCTCTCGTTATGAGCTTCCGAACGAACAGGTGCAGCAAAACTGGTGCTATGCGCCCGGGCAGATTTCGGGGCCGCCCTGCCAGCTGCAAAATGCCGATAACTTCGAAACGATGGGAACCGTCTCCTACCAGCACATCTTTTCGTCCGACGTCGTGGCTGACTTTCACGGGATGGTGCGCAACAATGCGAACCATTTCTGGTCTAACGCTGATTCGACCCCCATACTGATTTTCCAGCACAATTGGTTTAACGAGGGCTATTTCAAGGGAGCCGTGACCGTTCACCACGGCCACCATGAATGGAAGGCCGGGGTCGAATCAGACAACACGTTCCTGAATGAGCACTTCAGGTACGACATTCCCAATCTTCCGATGGATACGAGCCAGTTTGATCCCAGCACGCCCCTTACGTTCGCCTTCGCGGCGAATCGGCCCGACCTCGAACAGTCTGCATTTGTGCAGGATCTCGTCAGCTTGCCAAACTGGACCATCAGCGCCGGGCTTCGGTGGGACCATTACCAGCTCCTTGTGAACCGTCAGGCAGTGGACCCCCGCTTATCGATTGCGCGCTATTTCCCCTCAGCCGATCTCGTGGTCCATTTTTCATACGACAGGGTCTTTCAGACGCCTTCTTTGGAGAACATCCTGCTTTCCAGCTCGACGGCGGCCACGAACCTGGATGCGATGTCACTCGAGCTGCCAGTGCAGCCGTCCGAAGGAAACTACTACGAAGCGGGCCTGACGAAAGCTGTCTTCAAGAAGGTCAAGTTGACCGCCAATTACTTTCGCCGCGACGTGAACAATTACGCGGACGACAATCAGATCGACAACACAACGATCAGCTTTCCCATCGCCTTCCAAAAGGCGATCATTTACGGCGCGGAGGGGAAGATCGACCTGCCGGAGTGGAAGCGACTTTCCGGTTACGTGAGTTACACGTATACGGTCGGCAATGCATGGTTCCCGGTGACGGGCGGACTCTTTCTCGGCGACGAGGCGGTGATACCGACCTCAGGACATTTCCCGGATTCGCAGGATCAGCGCAACACTCTTCGCGCCCGCTTTCGCTACCAGGTGGCCCGCCATTTCTGGCTTGCGGGAGGCGTTCAATTCGATAGTGGCCTTCCGTTCGATTTCGAAGGCGACTATGATCAGGCGCTCGCGGAATATGGCCAGCAGGTGGTAAACCGCATTGACTTCCCTGCCGGCCGTATCGATCCTTCCTTCCAGGTCAGTGCCTCGGCGGGTGCGGATATTCACCGGTCAGACCGTTTGAATATGCGGTTCCAGGTGGACGGGGAAAACCTGACTAACGTCTTGGATGTAATCGATTTCGGCGGGCTGTTCTCCGGCAATGCCATCGGACCGTCTAGGAGTTTCGCCATGCGCCTTACAAGCAACTTCTAGGGAACCCTGGATGCCAGATTGCGTGACTCGGTGCTGGGGCGACAAAAGGATGACTGGGTGCAGGCTCGGAATGTATCATGCTGTGGAGCAGTTTGAGCCCGCGATAATGCCTTCATCACCCGATTTGACGGCTGCGTTGCGAGGCTCGGTTTCAACCGAGCCCGCCAGCCATCCCCGTCAATTGGAGGAAGAGGTCGTAGGGCTGTTCGACCAATTGCGCAACCGCCTGCTGCGCTATACGCTCTCGCTGGGTTTGCCAGTCCAGGACGGCGAAGAGGTCATTCAGGAAGCTTTCCTGTCGCTTTTCGAACACCTGCGAGGCGGAAAGCCTCGCCACAATCTTCAGGGCTGGGTCTTCCGGGTGGCACACAACCTCGCCTTGAAAAGACGCGTGCGGGAGCACGCATTCGAGGACGGGCGGCGCTTTGAAGACGGCGACCCGGAGCGCCATCCCGATCCGAGCTTGAATCCCGAGGACCAGGCGATCTGGAACCAGCGCTTCCGCCGGCTGCTGGCGGTCATGGGCGCCCTCCCGGAGCGCGATCAACTGTGCCTCAGGCTGCGCGCCGAGGGCCTTCGGTATCGTGAGATCGCCGAAGTCCTCGGCATTTCCGTGGGCGCCGTATCGATATCGCTGACGCGATCTTTGGCGCGGCTGACACGCGCAAGCGAGAGGTGACACAATGCTTCTCAACAATCCTCATTTGTCGGACGAAGAACTCCTGCTGCTGTCGGATGGTGAGCTTCACCGGCGGCGCGCCCGCCGCATGCGACGGCATCTCGCCGCCTGCTGGGAATGCCGCACTCGCATGGCGGAGTTCGAAGACGCCATCGCCGATTTTGTCCACGTTCATCGCGCCAGCTTCGATCCTCAATTGCCGCCGGCCGCCGGACCTCGCGCCTTGCTCAGAGCCCGGCTTGCCGAACCGGGGAAGACTACGACCGGCAGGCAATGGCGGTGGCCGTTCGGCTTGGTAATCTCCGCGCGCAGTCTGGGAGCAATTGTCGCCGCTGTGGTCTTGATCGTTGCCGGGTTTGGAACGTGGATCTATCGGGCAGGGAGCATCGGTGGGCAATCACACGCTCGCTTCCTTACGGCCACGGTGCCAAACCCGCAACTTACGCCCGGCACAATCCGCCCGGTGGAGCTTCAGGATGTCTGCGCCGAGGCCGACGCCGAAGCCGACAAGGATCCGCTGTGGCAGGTCCCCATCGCGATGCAGCAAGCCGCTCTGCGTGAGTACGGGGTCTCCGGTTCACGCGCGAAAGATTATGAATTGGACTTCCTAATCCCACCTTCCCTGGGCGGCACGGACGACATTCACAACCTCTGGCCTGAGCCCGATTCGAAAACCGTCTGGAACGCCAGGGCCAAGGATGCTCTCGAGGACCGGCTTCACGCGCTCGTCTGCGCCGGCGATCTCGACATTTCCGAGGCGCAACGTGAAATCTCGAGCGATTGGATCGCGGCTTACAAGCGATATTTCCACACCGAACGCCCGACGATGTTCGAGGGACAACCCGTCTCGCCCAGGCCGCCCCGTGGGTCGATTTAGGCGGGCCCCGCGCATGTCCAGGCGTGCGAGCAGGCTCAGTGTCCGGCTGGCACGGGCGCCGACCAGTGAGCGTCGCGGAATTGCCAGCGTCCCTTCCGATTTTCAGCCAGTCCTGTAAAGTATCCCGCGTCATCCTCACGATGTCCGGCAGTGTCGATCAGAGTCTCGTGCCACGAGGCCGCCACCACAGCGAGGTCGGCCGTGAGTGGATCAACGCGCAGGTCGTCACCCCACTTCAACTCAATGTGGCTGATCGTCTGGGCGAATTTCCGGGTTCCCTGCTGCGCAGCAGCAGCATTCGGGAAGGCCATCTGGCCGTTGACGGCCATGAAGAACGCGGGGCCCTCATCGAAATACTTGATCCATGCCATGGGGCCGTCTTGCGTAACGTCATGGGCAACGCTTTGCATGAGCGCGCGGACGGCCTGATCGACGGCATGGTCCCCCGTCGGAGCCTGTGATTCACTTGCTCCAGCGCCACAAGCAGCGCAGGCTGCGAAGAGGGCCGCTGCCAGCGAAAGAACCATTCGCCACTTCTGCCCAATGAACCGAACAGCCATCGCGCGAGTCGGATACGGCATAGATCCTCCAATTCGATATGACGCAGATTCTACCTTGTTTCTCTTTGCCGTGTGCAGGCTCGGCCGGAGAACGAACTTCAGAGGTCTGGCTCAAGCCCGTCGCTAAATTGCCCCTCCGACCATGGCTTAGCGCACCATAGCCTGTGGGACGGGCCTCGAGAACAATTCGGGGGAATGTCTCGCCGATCGCGGATTTGGCCGCGCAGAATCCACGCAGGCAGGGATTGGAGCCCAGACAAATCGGGCCGGCCGGCGGCGCTCCGGTCCGCCCGCCTTGCGCCGGGGGAGACAGCAAGGTAACATTCCCTGTTGAGTTCGCTGCCCCGCAGTCGCAGAGCACCCAGCGAAGCCGCCCCTTATGAACACTTCCTTGAACTGGGCCCTGGTGGCGCACATCGTGGGTATCGTCTTCTGGCTGGGCGGCCTGCTGGTGGCGGCGCGCGTCCTGGCTGGTCTCGGCGCGGAGGGTTCGCCGGAGGCCCGGAAAACCCTGGCCGCACTCGAACGGAAGCTCCTGAGAGGGATCGTGCATCCCGGCGCCGCGATCACGGTGCTGGCGGGCATCGCCATCGTGATCATTCGCCCGGAGTATCTGCGAGAGACCTGGCTCCACGTGAAACTCACGCTGGTCGTGATTCTGATCGCGGTGGATTTGCTACTGACGGCGCGGTTTCGCGCCTATGAGGGGGGACGCGCCGAGATCCGGCCCGCCGAGGCCAAGCTTGCTCACGGCGCGGTGGCACTGCTCCTCCTCGCGATCGTTATTCTGGCGGTTTTGAAGCCATTTTCATGATCGATATCGCCCATAAGGAGATTCCGGTGACTAAGATAACCGTTCGCAGTAATGGCCCGGTGCGGATTGAAGGTGATGATTTCACCATCTACGACGCCGAGGGCAACGCCTTTGATCTTGCCGGCCGCACCGCTGTCAGCCTGTGCCGGTGCGGGCATTCGGAGAACAAGCCCTTCTGCGACGGCAAGCATAAGGAGTGCGGTTTTGATTCCGAGATTAAGGCCCGGGCCCTTCCGCCGGTAGTGCCGCTCGCGCCACCGGCCGTGACTTCGTAGCCGGTTCTGGATTGTGGAAGAGGCTTCCGAATCCTCCTCCGGACTTGGGGGCAGCCGCGAGCCTCCCGCAATCAAACGTCAGGTCGCTATGAGATTCGCCGTCAATTCGCGTTGCCCCGGTCCACTGCCCCAGAAATCTTTGCCGCGCGTACCATCGTCAGTGTGGAAGCCCTGCCAGGCGGCGGCGCTGGTGTCGATGCTGGTGGCGGCAATCCTGATATGCGGGCAGGCTCGCGGGGCGGGCACCGGAGCGGGCACGGGTTCTCAACCGCTGGGCTCGATTCTCGGCTGGGGCCAGTACGCAGTGGACCGGATGCCGGCCCCTCCGGGCACCCTCGTGTTCCCGGGCGACGTGGTGACGACCGAGGCAGGGTCCGGGGTGGAGATCCAGTTCGCTACGGGGAGCGTCGCCCGCCTGGAGGCAGCCAGCGAGGTCATTGTTGCGGCGCGCGATCTCGAGTTGCGTCAGGGCTCCCTCACTTTGAGAACTGCGGGCAGTGACCCGCCAGGCCTCCGGGTGCTGGGCGCATCGGTAACGATCGAGAGCGGCAGTCCGTCTTCCTTGTGCCGCCTTCAGGTGGCGGGCGGCGCGGCCACGGTTGCGGTGGAACGGGGCGCGGTCACCATCCGGGGCGCGGGAGCGCCGGCCGTCCTCGCCGCCGGTCATGCGGTCCGGATCGGCATGGCGGCGCAGCAGCCCGTTACGTCCCAGCAATCGTCAACACCGGCGCAGGCCCCATCCAAGCCGCAAACTCCTACGGCGCCACCTTCCACGCCGCAGTCTCCTGCGCCACCGACCCCGGCTTCAGGCAGCGCCGTGCCCTCGACCGGCAGCGAAGGGCCGCGAATGGCCGGACGCGTGGTGGCGGTGTATCCCGACGAAGTGGTGCGCCACCCGGGCGATGAGATTCCGACGCCGTTACGGATGGGCGAGATCGTGGACATCGGCGATGTGATGGGAACGCTCGGTGAAGGGCGGACTCGCGTACAACTTCTCGACAACACGCTGGTGGATGTCGGCGTCAATACTACCCTGCACCTGGTGACGCACGATCCCGCGGCGCACACGACCGAATTGAGGCTCCAAACCGGGTACCTGCGCGCCGAGATTCCACCCGTTGATGGAGGGCAGCCGCAATTCGAGGTCTCGAGCGATCTGGTAAACGCGACCGCCGCGGCCACCACGTTCTTCTTCTCGGTGGGTCCCAAGGAAAGCGCAGTGTGTAACGCTGCCTCGGGCCCGGTCACGGTGAGGGCCGCGGCCTCCGCCGCCGGAGCCGCAGTGAAGGTCGCGCCCGATGAGTGCTCGGTGACGAAACCCGGCGAGACCCCGGGCGCGTCCCATCCCGACCGGCAGCGCATGGAGCGCGCCATGAGTCTCGCGAGCTTCGAAGGCGCGCCGGGACTTCCGCAGCTCGTGCACAGGGAAGAGGACAAGCAGGTCCATGCGGCCCTTTACTCCGGCGTAGCCGTGCTTGACCTGATCGCCGTGATCGAGCTTCCATCGATCCCCAAGAATCTGGTCCCAATCTCCTATCAGCCCTACGCGACCGCCCTCGGCGATGCCATCATTAATTCCGAGACTGCGACCGAGCTCAACCATGAGCTGTGCCTCGCTTTTCTTGAATTCGGGGTTGAATTGGGCGCGACGATTTCTCCGAGCGTACCGCCACGGGTATGTCCCAACCCGTTCCCTTAGTTGCCGAGCCGGGCGCAGGCCGTGGCATCCGGCTGTCCGAGGCCCGAATCTTTGGTGACGGGGATCGGGGCGGGCTCGGCGCCGTCCGGGCCGATCAGGCCGTAGTAACGCGCCATCCAGTAAGGCAGCAGAAAGAAAGCGCCGTCATCTTCGCTGCCTCCTCCGTCGCCCCCCTCCAACTCGAAAGGATCACCGTTCCACTTCATCACCGGACGTTCGTTAGGGGGCAGGGCGGCGACGGACTGCGTCCGGCCGAACCGGTTCTTGCGGGACCGGAGCGCGATGTCCGCGCGGCCCGAGTTCTCGACCGTCCACTCAATCGTGTCCATCGGTATTCGTTCCAGCGCTTCTCGTGCCGCACAAAGATCCCCCTTGCCGGGCGCGAGCGCGGCGGCGACGATGACCGCCCACAGCGGATTGTGCTCGTCCTCGGTCCGTGCCCAGAACCGTTCCAGGACCGTCCGGTAGCGAGCGGCCACGGCCGCATCGTCCTGAGAGCACCTCGCGCGGCGGCCGGAGCTTGTCCGCGGCAGGGCCGGCAGGGGATCGACAAGCGGCGCAAACGCGAGGTAGGCGAGCTCCTCGTCCGAGTAGTTGACCTCCGGCGGAGTCGAGCCGAGCCGCGACGTGTTATCGAGGTAGCCGAGATCGAGAGCAATGTGATGATACGCCAAGCCAAGCGCCGGCCGGCAAGAGACGCGCGCGGCCACGCGCACGTGAGAGAGAATCTCGAGCGAATCGAGCCCGGCGTCGTCTGCGCCTTCGGGGGTCTTGAAGTACTGCGGTGTATAGTTGCCCCAGCGAGTCATCCGTCCATCAGGTCCAGTCAGACGAAGGCCCTGATCCACAAGGCGCTGCGCAATGCGCTCCGCCTCGCCCGCGGCGCGTTGACCGAGATCATCGTCGGCCGGCAGCAGGCTGTAAGCCACCCAGTCCGCGAAGAAGTGCCCTACCAACTCATCGGAGCTGGTGTCGCCTTTCCAATACGAGCCTTGCTCCGCGGGATGCCATTCCCCGCCGGGATCGCGCAACTCGCCGGGCCGCGCGATGGCGCGCGCCGGGAACCCAGGCGTCGCAGTCACGGATTCAAGTCGCAACATAGCGGCGAGCGATGCGTGGGCGCGTGCCAGCGCCTCATCCGAGCCGACCGCGCCGTAGCGGAAGCACTCGGCGGCCACGTAGATGGCCGTCCACAGCCCGTCGTTGTCGCTCGGCTCCGGCCCGCAGCCGGCAACGTCGCCCGGTGAAGCCATGAAGCAGTCGTCCACGAATCCGTCCCGCAGATGCCGGCGCTCCAGGCGATCTTCAAAATATGCGGCCTTCTGCTCGAGCGTGTACGGTCGAAACTCGATTCGCGATATGCCGTTGCGGGTGCGGATCCAGGCGCCGGATGCGTCTGGCGCCAGGCCGAGGACGACGTCGTCCGCCAGATACCGGCGTCCGGCGAAGTAGTACCACTGCTGGCCGGGCGGGGCCGAGGGACTGAAAAGAATCGCGCCCTGATGCGTGGCAAGCCAGAGATCCTTGAGGGTCGCATCATCCCGGGCGGGTTGCTCCGCCGCGATTCCATCCAGCCTCAGCCGGGGCAAGCCATCGCTTCCCGTCCAGAGCCTGTGCCCGGCCGTGCCGCTTTCGGCCAACCCGCGGGCCGTGGCTTCCCAGACCGCGCCGTCGGCATTGCGTGCCGTCCGGCGGAGGGGTGCCGCCAACGCGCGGCGTACACCGGGCGGAACTCCGGGATCGTCCATGGCGTAGCGCTCTACGAAGATCTGAAGATAGGCGTCATGCGGCGCCTGCCCAAATACACCGCCGCCAGTGAAGGTACCTAGCAGCAGCGAACCCGTCACTAACCAGCGACTGCAGACACGGCATTTGCTCGGCACTGATCACCCTCGCTCGCCATCATAACGCCTGTCCGCGCCGTCCATAATGTCAACCAAGTGGTAGTTGACGAGAATGGAAGAACCACGTAAGATGTCCGTCCAAATGGGGGAATCCGGATCGGAAGGCCGTAGACTCTCGCACTACCTTGTGCTCGACCGCATTGGCGCTGGTGGCATGGGTGAAGTCTACCGGGCCGAAGACGTTAATCTCGGACGCCTGGTCGCGCTGAAGCTTCTTCCGCAATCTCTGACTGCAGCACCCGGGTCAGGGTCAAACCCGGACCTCGGCCGCGCCGAGGCCCTCGCGCGCTTCCGCCGCGAAGCCCGGTCTGTTGCCGCGCTCAATCACCCCGGAATCTGCACGATCTTCGAAATCGATGAGCACGAAGGCCAGCCGTTCATCGCCATGGAGTTGTTGGACGGCATGACGCTTCGCGAGAGGCTCGCGAAGGTCGCCCCCGAACCCATGCCGGTCAGCCAGGTTCTCGACCTGGGGGTGCAGATTGCGGATGCCCTCGACGCCGCCCATCAGCAGGGGGTTATACATCGCGACCTTAAGCCTGCGAACCTTTTCGTGACCAGCCGGGACCGGGCCAAGATCCTCGATTTCGGCCTGGCCAAGCGTAAGCCAATTGCGCGTGAAAAGGCGGCGATGGGAAGCCCGGTGGCCGAGGACGAGATCAGCGTCAGCTGGGGCCCTGAGGGCAGCTACACCACCCCGCTCGGAGAATACAATCTCACCAATCCGGGGTCCCTGGTGGGAACCATCGCCTACATGTCGCCCGAGCAGGCGCTGGGCGAGCCGCTCGATGAGCGCACCGACATCTTCAGCCTGGGCGCGGTTCTGTATGAGGTGGCGACGGGCCGACGCGCCTTCCAGGGACCAACCGCTTTGGCGGTCTCGAACGCCATCATCAACCATGACCCGCCGCTTGCGAGTGAGATCAATTCGCAAGTGCCGCCGGGCCTTGCCGACGTGATTCAGAGGTGCCTGGCCAAGAAGCCCGAGGACCGCTACCAGACGGCCATCGCGCTGCGCGCGGACTTGCAGTCTTTGCGGGGAGATCCCTCTTCGGCCAGCATCAGCACCGGTACGCGCAAGCAGACCGTCCTTGATACAGCGCGCACCAGGCGCCGCATCTGGCTGACCACCCCGGGCGTGGTGCTGGCGGCAGTGCTCCTGGCCTTGATCGTCCCGGCGTCTCGTGGCTGGCTCTTCACGCAAGCCGGCAACATCTTGAAGTCCTCCCGCCAGCCGGCACTGCCGAGCCCGGTTAGCCTGGTGGTGCTGCCTTTCACCGGAGCCCCGTCCGATGCCGGGCTGACGGCCTTCGGCAACGGTCTTGCCGATGCTTTGACGGCACGCCTTGTCCAATTAACCCCGGGCCGTTCTTTTCAGGTAACCCCGGCCAGCGAACTCCGGGCCAAGGAAATCACGACCCTCGACCAGGCGCGCCGCGACTTCGGCGCCAACCTCGGGCTCGTGATCGGCCTCGAGCGCGCTGAAGGCATCGTGCGGGTCAGCTACACAATCGTGGACGCGAAGAGCGGCCGGGCCTTGCGAGGAGATTCGATTCCGGTGGCTGAGTCAGACTTGGTGTCCGCGGAGGATCGCCTGGTGGAAAGCGCCGCCCGCTCGCTCGACCTTGGGCTCCGCTCCGAAGAGAAGCGGGGGCAATCCTTCCGGGGCACGCGAAGTTCGGCGGCTTACGAGTACTACCTGCAGGGCACGGGCTACCTGCCGGAGGGCAGCGATCCCGCCAAGCTCGCGAGCGCCCTCGAAACGCTCCAGGAGGCGCTCAAGCTCGACCCGCAATTCGGGTTGGCGGAGGCGGCCCTGGGGGAGGCTTCCTGGAAAAAATACGAGGTCACCCAGGACCGCCCCTTGGTCGAGTCGGCGCGCGCCGCCTGCCGTCATGCCATCGAGCTCGGCAACGCCGGCGCGGAAGGACACCTATGCCTCGGAACGCTGGCAAGCGGCACCGGCGACTACGCGCAGGCCGTGACCCAGTTTCAGCTTGCCGTGCAGCTCGACCCCACCAGCGACCGGGCCTACAGCAGTCTGGCGGTAGCTTATAGCAACCTGAACCAGTTCGGGGCAGCTGAAAAGACCTACCAGCGTGAGATCGACCTGCGTCCACAATACTGGCGTGGATACAACATGCTGGGGGTTTTCTACTTTACCCGGCAGGATTACCAGAAGGCTCGCACGATGTTCCAGAAGGTCGTCGAACTTGCTCCCGATAGTTACCGGGGCTACTCGAATCTCGGTGGCGCTGACGTGGCCCTGGATAACATGGAGGGCGCCGTGCAAGAGCTGGAGCATTCGATTGCCATTCAACCTTCCGAGAACGCTTACTCGAACCTGGGTACAGCCTACTTCCTGCTCGGCAATTATCGCGAGGCGGCGCGCAATTTTGTGGAGGCGACCAAGCTGAACCCCATGGAATACGACTACTGGGGGTTCCTCGGTGACGCCCAATACTATGGCGGTCAGCGTCCCCAAGCCATGGACGCCTACAGGACTGCGGTAAAGCTGGGAGAGGATGCATTGAAGGTGAATCCCAACGACGCCGGCATATTGGGGCTCGTCTCAGGCTACCACTCGATGCTTGGCGATAAGCAACAGGCGCTCGCAGAGCTAGACCGCGCGCTCGCCTCAGGCCAGCCCGACAAGGACCTTTTATTTAACGCCACTCTGATCTATAATCAGCTCGGCGAAAAGGCAGTGGCTATAGAGTGGCTTTCCAGGGCCCTTGCGGCAGGCTACTCACCGTACGTGTTGGCCCACTCACCTTCGCTAAACAATCTTCACAATGATCCTCGCTATAAGCAGTTGCTCCGGCAGAAGTGACTGCGAAAGCGCGCCTTGTTTTGTGGAGGGAAGGATAAAACCAGATGGACATTGATTGTTGCGGCAGCGACACCTACACACTATCTCCGGGGGACCAGTTTAACTTCGTCAATTACCAGGCCCAGGACGTGCAAGTCATCACTTGCTGTCCTCCCCTGGCCGCATTGTCCTATACAGTTCCGGCCGCGCAGAATGGCACACCGGGCAGCTGCGGGGCCCAGGTCGCGGTCGGGGCTACGGGCACCTACACCATTTCGGTGAGCGGTTGCTCAAATCCTCCGCCGCACGGTCCGGTCATCAAGCTGTCGACGTGATGGCTTACCTGTCAAACGGCTTGGGCAGCGATCAGGATGTGCAGGGCAAGTGGGTTGCACTGCCGTTTCGATAGCGGCCCGCGGCAAAACTCAACCCCATGACGAACAGAAGGGCGGCGTCCTGTCCCGCCCTTCCTACTCCGAAGCCCAGCCGAACGCTCCTGGCAGTAGCCGTCAGCAGCTCAAACTCCAGAACGAGACGTTCAGGGTGACCGGCCTCCAAATTTGGGAACTCCCCGCTGCCGGCGAACGTAGTTTGGGGAGAGGCGTGATGGAACCCTGCCCTCTCGCGAAGGCAGGGTCCGGCCGGAGGCAAGATCAGGAGCGGGAGGCAGGCATGGGATTGTTCAGCGGTCAGATCAGGCAGATTCTGCGCAGGCTGGGGCGCGCGCCGATGTTTACGGCGATCACGCTGATCACGCTGGCCGCGGGTGTCGGGGCCAACACGGCGGTTTTCAGCGTCCTCGAGGGCGTGCTGCTCAAACCGCTGCCTTATCCGCGTCCGGATGAGCTGATCGGCGTCTGGCACAAGGCTCCGGGGCTTGACATCAAGGAACTGACCGCGTCGCCGTCCACCTATTTCATCTACCGCGAGCAAAACCGGACCTTGCAGGACATCGGCCTTTACACCGGCGACGCGGTCAACGTGACGGGCGCCGGGGAACCGGAGCACGTCCAGGCGCTGCTGGTCACCGATGGCACCCTTCCGCTGCTCGGCATTCCGCCTCAGATCGGCCGCTGGTTCAACCACCAGGACGATTCGCCGGGGAGCCCCGATACGGTGATGTTGACCTATGGATACTGGCGGCACAAATTCGGCGGCGATGCTTCCGTCGTCGGGCGAAGCATGACAGTTGACGGGAAGCCACGGGAAGTAATCGGCGTGATGCCCGAGCGGTTCAACTTCATGGACGAAGACGTGCCCCCGCTGATCCTGCCCTTTCAGTTCGACCGGAACAAGATTTTCCTCGGAAACTTCAGCTACCGGGCGCTTGCGCGGCTGAAGCCGGGCGTGACTCTCGAGCAAGCCAGCGCGGACGTAACCCGCATGCTGCCCATCGTCAATCGAAGCTTCCCGGCGCCGGCGGGCTTCAGCTTAAAGCTGTTCGAGCGGGCGAACATCGGGCCCAATCTCCGGCCCCTGAAACAGGATGTGGTGGGCGACGTGGGCGGCACTCTCTGGGTGCTCATGGGAACCATCGGCATGGTGCTGCTGATCGCCTGCGCGAACGTGGCCAATCTGTTGCTGGTCAGGGCCGAAGGACGCCAGCAGGAGCTGGCCATTCGCGCCGCCCTGGGCGCAGGCTGGCGCCGCATCGCGGCGGAGCTGCTTCTCGAAAGCCTGATCCTGGGGGTCGCGGGCAGCCTGCTTGGCCTGGGACTTGCCTATGGAGCCTTACGCGCGCTGGTGGCGATGGCTCCGGCTGGGCTGCCACGGCTCGGGGAGATCAGCGTTGACACCCACGTACTGCTGTTCACGCTCGCGGCCGCGCTTCTCGCCAGCCTGCTGTTCGGTTCTGTGCCCGTGTTCAAGTATTCGAGAGCGCACCTCGGAACCGGCCTGCGCGACCGTTCGCTCAGCCAGAGCCGGGAGCAGCATCGGGCGCGCAGCGTGCTGGTGATCGTGCAGGTGGCGCTCGCTCTCGTCCTGCTGATCTGCTCGGGATTGATGATTCGCACCTTCCATGCCTTGACGCGGGTGCAGCCCGGCTTCACTGCTCCTGCCGAACTTCAGACCTTCCGCCTCTCCATCCCTGAAGCGGAGGTCAAAGATGACGCGCAAGTGGTCCGCATGCAGGACGCGATTGCGCATAAGGTCGCGGCCATTTCGGGCGTGGCCTCGGTCGGCCTCTCGACAACCCTACCCATGGACGGCAACGGCAGCTTCGATCCCGTATTCGACGAGGACCGCACTTACGCCGAAGGCCAGTTCCCTCCCGTCCGCCGCTTCAAGTTCGTGTCGCCCGAGTTCCGCCAGACCCTGGGGACGCCGCTCGTGGCCGGCCGCGATCTGACGTGGGCTGATGTCTACAACAAAATCCCGGTCGTCCTCGTGTCGGAGAGCATGGCGCGCGCAGAGTGGCACGGTCCGGCGCAGGCGCTCGGCAGGCGAATTCGCGTGGGCAGCAACGAGTCCTGGAAGGAAGTCATTGGTGTGATCGGAGACGTCTACGACGACGGCGTCAACCAGGATGCGCCTGCGTCCGTCTACTGGCCCATAATAACTCCCCACATGTACGACCAGGATACGTTCGTTCGGCGCGACATGGCTTTTGCCGTCCGGAGCCCGCGCGCCGGCGCCGAGAGCTTCATGAGCGAAGTGCGGCAGGCGGTATGGTCGGTGGATCCCAACCTGCCGCTCGCCGACGTCCATACCCAGGATTACTTCTACCGCAAGTCCATGGCCCGAACCTCGTTCACCCTGGTGATGCTGGCGGTGGCTGGAGGCATGGCGCTGCTGCTCGGGATTGTCGGATTGTACGGCGTGATCGCGTACTCGGTGCTGCAGCGCCGGCGCGAGATCGGCATCCGTATGGCGCTCGGCGCTCAACGGCAGGAACTCACGGGGATGTTCGTCCGCCACGGGCTCGTTCTGACTGGCACGGGCGTGGCTTGCGGCCTGGCGGCAGCCCTCGCGCTGATGCGCCTGATGTCGTCGTTGCTCTTCCACGTGAGCCCGCTCGATCCGGTCACCTACGGCGCGGTCTCGCTCGGGCTCGTGGCCACGGCCATGCTGGCCAGCTACGTGCCCTCGCGCCGCGCGTCCAACGTCGATCCGATGGATGCGTTGCGGGCGGAGTAGGAGTGTGAACTTTTTGCCATAACGAGATGCCGCAGGTACCGACGCCTCCCCCGCCCCAGACAACCGCGGTCGAATGGGCCCGATTCGGCCGTCGCTAAGAACTCGCCGACTTTTCCACAGTGTAAGCTGTTGCAAACAATACATAAAATAAACATTCCCAGTTGTCCTGATGGTGCCCATAACCCCTCCGGGCGGTGAGACACTTCAAAATGTGTCAGGGGCGCGGAGAGCATGAGACCAGGAGGCAGGACATGGGCAAGTTTAACAAGGGCGCACAGGGAATTTCCCGCGGGGATAGCTTTTTGGCGGGGGCAGGACTCGGGAACAAGTCGAAGCTCTTCGATACGTCGATTCTGAGTGGGCCGCAAGAGACCGTTCATTTCATTTCCAGCATCCTCGAATCCTCCACCGAGTACTCGATCATCGGCAAGGATCGCGAGGGAACCATCCTGCTGTGGAACGAGGGAGCCCGGAGGCTGTACGGGTACGAGCCCGAGGAGGTGGTGGGCAAAGCCAACTCATCCATACTGCACGTCCCGGAGGACGTCCGTGCCGGGAAGCCGCAGCAGATCATGGAGGCGGCACTGCGCGATGGGAAATGGGAAGGCACGATCGACCGGTTGCGGAAGAACGGCGACCGGTTTACGGCGCGCGTAGTGCTGACTCCGCGCCGCGACACCACCGGCAAACTCGATGGCTTTCTGCTCATCTCCAAGGACATCTCGGACGAGATCCAGATGAGCCAGTATGCCCGCAGCCTGATCGAGGCCTCGCTCGACCCGCTCGTCACCATCAGTCCGGACGGCAAGATCACCGACGTCAACGAAGCTACGGTCAAAGTGACCGGCGTGGCCCGCGATAAGCTCATCGGCGCCGATTTCTCCAACTATTTCACCGAACCCGAGCAGGCGCGGGAGGGCTATCAGCAGGTTTTCGCCAAGGGAATGGTGACGGACTATCCGCTAACCATCCGGCACGTGGGCGGCAGCCTGGCTGACGTGCTGTACAACGCCTCGGTCTACAAAGACGCCCGCGGCAATGTATTGGGAGTTTTCGCCGCCGCCCGCGACGTTACGGCCCAAAAGCAGGCTTCGCAATATGCCCGCAGCCTCATCGAGGCGTCGCTCGACCCGCTGGTTACCATCAGCCCCGATGGCAAGATCACCGACGTCAACGAGGCCACCGTCAAAATCACCGGGGTCGCACGCGACGAGCTCATCGGAACCGACTTCTCCAACTACTTCACCGAACCGGAAAAGGCGCGGGAAGGCTACCAGCAGGTCTTTGCCAAGGGGATGGTGACGGACTACCCGCTCACCATCCGGCACGTGGACGGCCGTCTGACCGACGTGCTCTACAACGCCTCGGTTTATAAGAATGCCCGCGGCCAGGTGATCGGCGTATTTGCGGCGGCCCGCGACGTCACCGTCCAGAAGCAAACTTCGCAGTATGCGCGCAGCCTGATCGAGGCCTCGCTCGACCCCCTGGTCACCATCAGTCCGGACGGCAAGATCACCGATGTCAACGAGGCCACGGTTAAGGTCACGGGACTGCCCCGCGAGGACCTGGTCGGGACCGACTTCTCCAATTACTTCACCGAACCCGAAAAGGCTCGCGAGGGCTATCGGCAGGTCTTCGCGCAGGGGTCGGTGACGGATTATCCCCTCACGGTCCGGGACCTGGACGGCCGCCTGACCGACGTGCTCTACAACGCCTCGGTTTACAAAGACGCGCGCGGGAACGTGCTCGGAGTTTTCGCCGCCGCCCGCGACGTCACCGACCAGAAGCAGGCCTCGCAGTATGCGCGCAGCCTGATTGAGGCCTCGCTCGACCCGCTCGTCACTATCAGTCCCGACGGCAAGATCACCGACGTGAACGAGGCCACTGTCAAAGTCACCGGTGTACCGCGAGAAGAACTGATCGGGACGGACTTCTCCAACTACTTCACCGAGCCCGAGCAGGCCCGCGCCGGGTACCGCCAGGTTTTTGAGAAGGGCTTCGTCACCGACTATCCGCTGACCATTCGAGACGCCTACGGGAAGCTGACTCATGTGCTCTACAACGCGTCGGTCTATAAGGACGTCGAGGGAAAGGTCTTGGGCGTGTTCGCTGCTGCGCGGGACATCACCGCGCAGAAGCAGGCTTCCCAGTATGCGCGCAGCCTGATCGAGGCCTCGCTCGACCCGCTGGTCACCATCAGTCCCCAAGGCAAGATCACCGACGTCAACGAAGCCACCGTCAAAGTCACAGGCGTGCCGAGGGAAAAGCTGATCGGGACGGACTTCTCCAATTACTTCACCGAGCCCGAGCAGGCGCGGGCGGGCTATCGTGAGGTCTTCGAAAAGGGATCGGTGACGGACTACCCGCTGACCATCCGGCACGAATCGGGGAAACTGACCGACGTCTTGTACAACGCCTCGGTTTACAGGGATGCCGGAGGCAATGTTCTGGGCGTGTTTGCCGCGGCACGCGACGTTACCGAATCGAAGCGCGTGACGCGCGATTTCGCCGAGACTAAGAACTTCCTCGACAACATCCTGCAGAGCTCCACCAAGTACTCCATCATCGGAAAAGACCTACACCACCACATCCTGTCCTGGAACGAGGGCGCGCGCAGGAACTACGGTTACACGGCGGATGAAATCATCGGCAGAGACTCGAGCATCCTGCACACGCCCGAGGATATCGAGTCGGGCCTCGTGGACCAATTACTTACCAGGGCTCATGAGGAGGGATTGGCGGAAGGTGAATTCCAGCGCGTGCGGAAGAACGGCTCGCGCTTCGCGGCCAGCGTGGTGGTGACCCGGCGCGACGATGCTTCCGGCCGTCCCATCGGCTATCTGCTGATGAGCAACGACATCTCGGAAAAGAAGCAGGCCGAGGAACGGCTGCGCTTCGCCTCGGAGTATGCCCGCAGCCTGATCGAGGCCTCGCTCGACCCGCTGGTCACCATCAGTCCGGACGGCAAAATCACCGACGTCAACGAAGCCACGGTGAAAGTGACCGGCCTGGCGCGCGGCAAGCTTATCGGAACCGATTTCTCCAACTACTTCACCGAACCCGATAAGGCCCGGCAAGGCTATCAACAGGTTTTCGCCAAGGGGATGGTCACGGACTATCCCCTCACCATCCGTCATGTGGACGGTCGTCTGACCGACGTGCTGTACAACGCCTCGGTCTACAAGGATCCGCGGGGAAACGTTCTCGGCGTATTCGCCGCCGCCCGCGATGTGACCGCTCAGAAACGGGCCGAAGCCCAGGTGGCCGACCAGCGCGGCAAGGAACTGGAGCGCCTGGCCGAACTGGAGCGGTTCCAGAAACTGACCGTGGGCCGCGAGCTCAAAATGATTGAGCTCAAGAAAGAAATTGAGGATTTGAAAGGAAGGCCGCCCGAAGCTGGAATCCGGTAGGCGAATAAAAATGGGAACGCCGCTCACACCTCCTCAGAGTGCGGTGGGGACAATAAGAGAGTTCGAAGACGTTCAGCGGGCCACGCTGAACATGCTGGAGGACTTCGACGCCGAGAAGAGAAGATTGGAGCAGGTGCAAAAGGCTGCGCTGAACCTGGTGGAAGACTTCGATGCCGAAAAGAAAGGACAGGAGGACGTACAGAGGGCCACCATCAACATTCTGGACGATCTCACCTCGGAAAAAATGAGCTCCGAGCAGAGCCAGCGCGCGCTGCTGAATATCCTGGAAGACATCGACGTGGAAAAGAGCAACGTGGCCAAGGTCAACGAGCAGCTCGAAGGAGTGAACCGGGAGCTCGAGGGAGAAGTTGTCGCCCGGGCGCGGGCGGAGACAAAATTTCGCGATCTTCTGGAGACCAGCCCCGACGCCATGGTGGTGGTTGACCGGCACGGGAAGATCGTGTTGGCGAACGCACTGATGGAAAAGGTTTTCGGTCGCCGCCGCGAAGAGTTGCTGGAGCAACCCGTTGAAATCCTGATACCGGAGCGCCTCCGCGGGAAGCATCCGGGCCATCGCCGGACATTTTTTGCCGAGCCCAGGGCGCGGCCCATGGGGGCAAATCTCGAACTCTACGGGCTGCGCAAAGACGGGTCTGAGTTTCCGATTGAGGTCAGTCTCAGCCCGCTCGAGACGGACGAAGGCACGCTGGTTTCGAGCGCCATCCGTGACATTACGGACCGCAAGCGCGCGGAGCGGGCGCTGCAGGAAAAGAACCTGGAGCTCGAGAACGCCACCCTGGCCAAGGACCGTTTTCTCGCCAGCATGAGCCACGAGCTGCGCACGCCGATGAACGCCATCCTCGGTTTCACCGGCATGCTGCTGATGAAATTGGCCGGTCCGCTGAACCCCGCCCAGGAAAAGCAGCTCAAGACTATTCAGACCAGCGCCAGGCACCTGCTCTCCCTGATTAATGACCTGCTTGACCTGGCCAAAATCGAATCGGGGAAAGTCGAGCTCCATCTGGAATCCGTAACCTGCCAGAACATCATCGACGAGGTCGCGGCCACACTGACGCCGCTCGCGGAATCGAAGGGGCTTCGGCTGGAGGTCAGGAAGCCCGAAACAGACGTCGTGGTGCGTGCCGACCGGCGCGCCCTCACCCAGATTGTTCTGAACCTCGCCAACAACGCGATAAAGTTCACGGAAAGAGGCTTCGTCCATCTGGAGCTTCGCCGGCAAGACGAAGGGCCGGCGTTCGCAGAGATCAGCGTGGCCGATTCAGGCATCGGCATTCGCCCCGAAGATCAAACGCGGTTGTTCAACGCTTTCGTGCAGGTGGCAGGCCCATCGGCTCGCTGGCAGGAAGGCACCGGCCTCGGGCTGCATTTAAGCCAGAAACTTGCTGGATTGCTCGGCGGCAGGATCAGCTTTGAAAGCGAATACGGCAAAGGCAGCAGATTTGCAGTTTCGATACCGGAGTGAGAATCGAGGAGGTCTTACGGCTCGAATACTGGTTGCTGAAGATAATCCGAACAATCTGGAACTGATCACTTGCCTCCTCAAAGCCTTCGGCCACGAAACCTTCGAGGCTCATGACGGCCGGGAGGCGCTCGAAGTTGCCGCGCGGGAGCGCCCCGACCTGATCCTGATGGATATTCACATGCCTGTGATGGACGGGTACGAGGCGGCATGCCGCCTGCGGAAAGACAGCGCGTTCGAAAGCACTCCGATACTTGCCATCACGGCGCTTGCCATGGTGGGTGACCGGGAAAAGATCCTGCAGGCCGGCTTTGACGGCTACGTTTCCAAACCGATTGACCCCGAAACCTTCGTCCAGCATCTCGATCCGTACCTTCGGCGCGAAGGCGCGCCGCCCCGGCGGGCCACTCCGCAGACAGGGGGAACGGACCCGACGAGTGTAACGTCCGCGCCCCTTCCGCCCACGCTAAAGGGCGCGTCCGTGCTGGTCGTCGATAACGTGCCGACGAACATTCAGGTGCTGCGCAGCCTGCTCGAGCCCTCCGGCTATGAGGTGAATTCCGCCCCCGGCGTGGCCGAAGCACTGGCCAAGCTCGGCGAGCACTTACCGGACCTGATTGTCTCTGACGTACACATGCCGGGGCTTTCGGGTTACGACTTCATCCGGGCCGTCAAGTCAGACTCCAGGCTTCGCCACATCCCCTTCATGTTCATTACTTCGACGGTTCTCACCGGCCATGGCCGCCAGGTGGCGCTCAGGCTTGGGGCGGACAAGTTCGTGGGCCGCCCCATCGACCCCGAGAAATTGCTGGCCGAGATTGAAGACCTGCTGCAGCGACGACGAGACCCCGCGGGTGACGGCGAGAGCTGAAAATAGCCGATGCCGTACCCGGGTACTTTCAGCACGGTGGCGGTTTTGGAGAGTGAAAGCGAATGGCAAAGATTCTAGTGGTCGACGACCGGCCCATCAATCGTGAATTCCTGGTGAGCCTGCTCACTCATTTCGGACACGAGGTTCCGGAGGCGTCAAACGGCGCCGACGCGCTCACTCATGTGGGCCGGGACCGCCCCGACCTGATCATCACGGACATCCAGATGCCCACCATGGACGGCAGGGAATTCCTGGCCCGGCTGCGTGCCGATCCCGGGCTGGCCTCGATTCCGGTGATTCTCTATACCGCCTCCTACAAGGTGCCCGAGGCCCGGGCAATCGGGCGGTCCGCCGGAGCCGCTGCCGTGCTTGGCAAGCCCACGTCGCCCGAGACCGTTCTCGCCGCAGTCGATGCGGCCCTTGGCCTTCCTTCACCAAGCGGGCTTTTCTTCTCACCGGCATCGCCGTACCCCGGCGGCGAGGCCACTGCGGATTCTCATCCGGCGCTATCTCTCCCCGCCCACCGCCTGGCCGCGCTCGTCGAAATGCCCCTCGACCTTCACACCCAGCAGCAGCCCGAAAAGCTTTTCGAGCGTTTCTGCCACATGGGGCAGGACCTGACGAACGCGGAGATTGCCGTCACCCTCGTGGGACAAGGCCAGCAAAGGATGCAGACGTTCAAGGTGGACAGCGCCGGAGAGAGCAGCCCCCTCGCCCGCGATCCGCTGCTCGCCGAACACATTCTGCAGGCCGTCCAGGGGAAGCAGCTTCCTTTCCGTTCGCCCCGCGCCGGTCCGCTTTCCGCCCGTGCCATTCTCGGAGCCGAGAGCTTGGTTACATCGTTTCTTGTGGTACCCATTTATACCTTGACCCAGGAATACGGCTGGCTTGAGCTGATCAACAAGGCCGGCGGGGACGAGTTCAGCCTCGAGGACGAACGGCTGGCGGTTACGCTCAGCATGTATGCCGCCGAGGCCCATGAAAACCTCAGCCTCCAAGACCAGCTCCGGCGCCAGGCTGCCGCGCTCGCTAGCGCCGACGCCCGGGAAATTGCCCTTCGGACGCGGGTGGATGAAGCTCGCGCCCACCTGGCTGCCATCGTCGAGTCTTGCGAGGACGCGATTATCGGCAAGCGCCTGGACGGTACGATTGTCAGTTGGAATCGCGGGGCCGAGCGGCTTTACGGCTACCAGGCCCAGGAAGTGATTGGCCGCTCCGTCTCACTGCTCCTGCCTCCGGACCGCCCGGACGAATTGCCCGCGATCCTGGAGCGAATCGGGCTTGGAGAAACCGTGGAGCATTACGAGACGCAGCGAATGAGGAAAGACGGCACGCTAGTCGAGGTGTCACTGGCCATTTCCCCGTTCAAAGACACGGCCGGCGGCATCATCGGGGCCTCATCCATCGCCCGCGACATTACGCACCGCAAACAGGCGGAGGATCAAATCAAGGAACTGAATGCCACCCTGGAACGCCGTGTCGCCGAGCGCACCACCGAACTCGTTGCCGCGAACCGGGAACTCGAAGCCTTCAGCTACTCCGTGGCTCACGATCTGCGGGCGCCCCTGCGGGGCATAGACGGCTTCAGCCTGGCCCTCGTCGAAGACTACGGCCCAAAGCTGGACGCCGAAGCGCAGAAATACCTGGGCCGCATCCGGGCGGCGGCCGTGCGGATGGGACAGCTCATCGACGACCTGCTGGGCCTTTCGCGCATCTCGCGTACGGAGTTGCATCAGGAGAAAGTTGATCTGAGCGCGCTGGCGCAGGTTCTCGCCTCGGACCTTCAGAGGTCCGAGCCGGAACGCCCGGCGGAGTTCGTGATTCCGTCCGGGCTCGAGGCGGAGGGCGACCCGCGCCTGCTGCGGGTGGTTCTCGAGAACCTGCTGGGCAACGCCTGGAAGTTCAGCGCCGGGCAGCAACCCACCCGGATCGAACTGGGACTGTCGGACTCGGATGGCCGCAAGGCCTACTTCGTGCGCGACAACGGCGCCGGATTTGATATGGCCTATGCCGGGAAGCTTTTCGTTCCCTTCCAGCGCCTGCACGGGGGCGCCGAGTTTCCGGGGACCGGCATTGGACTGGCCACGGTGCATCGCATCGTGCGCAAGCACGGGGGCGAGGTGTGGGCCGAGGGGGCGGTGGGACAGGGGGCAACGGTTTATTTTACTTTGGGGGGAAAAGCAGTGGTTGAGAGCAGTTAAAAGTCGAGGGTCAAAAGTCGAAAAGGCTTTCAACTTTCGACTCTCGACTTTTGACTGTTCGACCGGCTGTTCCCGGAGGACCAATGGAAAACGATCAACGACCCATTTTGCTGGTTGAAGACAATGCCGACGACGAAGAATTGACGATGCGCGCTCTCAAGGGAAGCAACATCCTGAATCCGGTGATCGTGGCGCGCGACGGCACGGAAGCGCTGGATTACCTGTTTGGCCGGGGAGCCTACGCCGGCCGCAATCCGTCGGACCAGCCGGCGGTCGTACTCCTGGATCTGAAATTACCCAAGGTGGACGGCCTGGAAGTGCTGAGGCAGATGCGAGCCGCCGAAAGCACGCGACTGCTGCCCGTGGTGATCCTGACTTCCTCCAAAGAAGAGCAGGACCTGGTGAAAAGCTACGCCTTCGGTTGCAACAGTTACATCCGCAAGCCCGTGAACTTTGAGAGGTTCCGCTTCACGGTGGAGCAGTTGGGGCTGTATTGGCTGGTTGTCAATCAGGCTCCTCCGCGGCAGTACGGCGCCTGAGTCGAACTCCAGGAATGAACGTTCCCGAAATCAAGAATCCGTCGCCAACCGGGCAGAAGCTCCGCGTGCTCATCATCGAGGATTCCCTGCCGGATGCCGAACTATCCATCCGGCAACTCAAACGCGAATTCGAAGTGAACGCCGAGGTGGTCGAAACTCGGCAAGCATTCCTCGAAAAGGTCCGGACGGAGCCCTACGATGTGATCCTGGCCGACTACACGCTTCCTCATTGGACCGGAACTGAGGCCCTCGATTTATTGAAAAAGGAGGGGCGGGAGATTCCCGTCATTCTGGTCACCGGCGCGGTGGGTGACGAGATTGCGGCAGATTGTATCCGGCGCGGCGTTGCGGATTACGTTCTTAAACACCGCTTGGTGCGGCTTCCGCAAGCCGTCCGGGCGGCGCTCGACGAGAAAGCGTTGCGCGCGGAGACGAAGCGGGCTGAAGCCGAGCGCTTCCGCCTCGCGACGGCCATCGAGCAGGCGGCGGAAGCGGTTGTGATCACCGATCTCGAGCCCAGAATTCAATACGTCAATCCTGCCTTCACCCGGATCACGGGCTACAGCCGCGCTGAGGCTCTCGGTCGGAACCCGTCCTTTCTCAAGTCAGGCCGGCAGGATCCCGAATTCTACAAGGAGATGTGGGGCGCTATTCTCTCGGGCGAGACCTGGCGCGGCGAGATCGTCAATCGGCGCAAGGACGGGACCTTCTACACCGAGCAGATGACGATCGCGCCGGTCCGAGACGCTCGCGGCGTGATCGCTGATTTCATCGCGATCAAACAGGACATCACCGAGCGTCAGCGGGCGGAGGAGGAGAGGGCACGCCTTTTTGCGGGCATTGAACAGTGCGCCGAAAGCATCATCATCACCGACCCGAAGGGAACAATCCAGTATGTTAATCCTGCCTTCAGCCAGGTGAGCGGTTACAGTCGCGAGGAAGCGATCGGCCGGAACCCTCGCCTGCTGAAATCCGGCAGGCACGGCCACAGCTTTTTCGAAAATCTTTGGAACACGATTGCCGCCGGCAAGACCTGGCACGGGGAGATCACCAACCGCCGCAAGGACGGCCGCCTTTACACCGATGACGTCCGTGTTTCTCCGGTACGAGACCCCGGCGGCGAGTTGACACACTTTATAGCGAACCAGTTTGACATCACCGAGCGCAAGCGCGCTGAGGAAGCCTTGAGCGCTTCCGAAACTCGTTATCGGCGGCTGTTTGAAGCGGCGCAGGACGGAATTCTACTTGTCGATTCAGAGACAGGAACGATCACCGATATTAACCCTTATTTGCTGGAAATTCTGGGATATACCCTGGAGGAGGTTCTCGGCAGGAAGCTGTGGGAAATAGGCAGTCTCCCGGACGCTGTCAGATCTCGGGACGCTTTTCGACACTTGCGAGAAGCGGAATTTCTCAGGTACGAAGACTTGCCACTCGAAACCAAATCCGGAGATCGACGGGAGGTGGAGTTTGTCAGCAATGTCTACGAATCTGACGGCCAGAGGGTGATTCAGTGTAATATTCGCGACATTACGGCTCGCAAGCGGGCTGAAGACGAAGTCAAAACCCTGAACGAAAGCCTGGAACGCCGCGTGGCCGAGCGGACGGTTGACCTGGCGGAGACCAACCGCGTCCTGGCTGACGAAATCGCCGACCGGGAAGAGGCTGAGAGAGCCTTGGAGAGGCTCCAGCGCGAGACCGAACTGATCCTGAACTCCGCCGGCGAGGGGATCTTTCGCGTCAACCTGAAGGGCAAGTGCACCTTCTCGAACCCCGCCGCCACCCGAATGCTCGGATACAACCGGGAAGAGTTTCTGGGCCAGGATCTGCACATCCTGCTCCGTCATGCTCTGCCTGATGGCGCTCCCTGCAAGCGCGAGGACTGCAGCATTCACGCCGCCCTGACACAAGGTATGGTCCGTCAAACTGAAAACCAGGTCCTCCACCGCAAGGACGGCGTGGCCATCCCCATTGACGGCGTCACCACGCCCCTTTGGGAAGGCGACCGGATCGCGGGCGCCGTGCTTACCTTCCGCGACGTAAGCGAACGGCGGGCGATGGAGAAGATGAAGGACGAATTCGTTTCCATGGTCAGCCACGAGTTGCGCACGCCGCTGACCCCCATCCGGGGAGTCCTGGGTCTGCTCGCGGCGGACAAGTCCGGAGCCCAGCCGGCGCTCGTCCGACGCAAGCTGGAAATCGCTCTGCGAAATACGGATCGATTAACGCGCCTGATCAACGACATTCTCGACAGCGCGCGCTGGGAATCGGACCAGCCTCCACTCGCGCGTAAAACCTGCGCGGCCTCGGAACTCGTCAAGCAGGCAGCCGAGCTGATGCGCCCCATGGCCGAAGCGGCCGAAGTGGGTCTGGAAACAACCTCGGAGGCGCTCGCCGTCTCGGTGGATGCGGACGCCATTCTGCAGACCCTGGGCAACCTGTTGAGCAACGCCATCAAGTTCTCATCGTCTGGGTCCACGGTGCGCCTGGAGTGCGGCGAGCAGGCGGGAAATCCCGTCTTTCGCGTGATCGACCAGGGGCCCGGGATTCCGAAAGACAAGCTGGAGAGCATCTTCGGCCGCTTTCAGCCGGTGGACGCCTCCGACTCCCGCCGGCGGGGCGGCACGGGTCTCGGCCTTTACATCTGCCGCCGGATCGTCGAGCGTCACGGCGGGCGCATTTGGGCGGAGAGCGAATTGGGACGTGGCAGCACGTTCACCTTCACCATCCCGAGCACATAGGCTCCGCGCGCTTGAATCGAGCGACGGCCAACCCACCCTTGCACTAACCGGGAAAGTGTTCAGGTTTTGGAACCGGTTCCGCAACCAATGCGTGTTAGTGTAGGGACAAATTTTCATGGAGGGACTCGCATGAAGAAGACGCTGCTTCTCGCGGTCACGGCCGCAATCGTCATCCTGCTGGTGGCGGGCGCTGGAGGGACCGCGATCCGACCCGCCTTCACGGAGCCGACCGTCACGACGCGGGCCGCGACCGCGCCGGCCGTGACCACGCCGGCCGTGAAGCGAATCGACGCGAGCGAGATCACGCCGGCCGAAATCGATGCCACGGTTACGCGACTGATGCGCGCGGCCGAAGTGCCCGGCGTCGCGGTCGCGATGTTCAACGGCGGAAAGGTGGTCTACCTCAAGACGTACGGCGTGCGCGACAAGGAGAAGAATCTTCCTCTCACGGAGGACTCGGTCATGACCGCCGCCTCGTTCAGCAAGGTGGCGTTCGGGTACCTGGTGATGCAGCTCGTCGAGGAGAAGGTGATCGACCTCGACAAGCCGGTCTACCAATATATGCCGACGCCGCTGCCGGAATATCCGCAATACGCGGATCTGGCCGGCGATCCGCGCTACAAGCTCATCACCGCCCGGATGCTGCTGAGCCACACGGCCGGATTTCCCAATTTTCGCTGGATCAATGACGACCACAAGCTGAACATCAACTTCGAGCCCGGCACGCGGTACGCGTATTCCGGCGAGGGCATCGAACTGCTGCAACTCGTGGTTGAGACCGTTACCGGAAAGCCGCTCGAAGAGCTGATGCGCGAGCGCGTCTTCCAGCCGTTCGGGATGACCCGCAGCAGCATGATGTGGCAGGAGCGGTTCGAAACCGATTACGCCAACGGTTACGACGAATACGGCCGGTCGCTCGGCCCCGAGAAGCGTCCAAGGGCCGACGCCGCGGGTTCAATGCAAACCACGCCCGCCGATTTCGCGCGTTTCCTCGAGGCGGTGATGGCAGGCCGGAGCCTGGATCGCGACACCCGCGAGCTGATGCTGAGCCCGCAGATCGGGATCCCGTGGAAGCACGAATTTCCCACGCTCGAGAACGCGACCACGGACGCGAACAAATCCATCCGCCTGAGCTATGGCCTCGGCTGGGGCCTCTACTGGACCCCATATGGCAAGGCTTTTTTTAAGGAGGGCCACGCCGAGGGCTTCCGCAACTACGCGGTCTGCTTCGACGAGACGAAGACGGGTCTGTTGATCATGACCAACAGTTCGAATGGCGAGGGAATCTACAAGGAGCTTCTGGAAACCCTGCTCAAGAATACGTACACGCCGATCGAGTGGGAAGGCTTTACGCCCTACGACCGCTTGCCTCCGCGTCCGCCGCTGAAGGAGCACAAGCAGGTCGCGGTCGATCCGAAGCTGCTCGACCGCTACGCCGGCCGCTACGGCGAACCGCCCAATCTGATCGAAACCATCCGGCGCGAAGGCGATCACCTGTCGCTGCAGGAGAACGACGAGCCGAAAGAAGAGATTTTTCCGGAGAGCGCGAGCGAGTTCTTCTCGAAGACCGCGGACGATGAGCTGACGTTCGTGTCCGACAGCCAGGGCCGGATCACCACCATGGTCTTGCATACGGGCGGAAAAGACATTCCCATAAAGCGGATCGATTGAGAGCTGGTGGGCAGCAGGCAGTAGGCGTCCCGAGTGGGCAGTCGGCAGACCGGCGACTGTCTACCGCCTGCTGTTTACCGTTATGCTGATCGTATGTCCCCCGTTGCGATCAGCCTGCTGCTCGGCACGGCCGCGGGCCTGGCGAATCTGCTGGGCGCGATCATCGTGGCCGCGCGCGCCTGGAGCCGGACCTTTCTCGCCTACTTCATCGCCGTCGGCTCCGGATTCATGCTGGCCACGGCGCTCGCGGAGATCATCCCGGAGGCCATCAAGCGCGATGCCGTTGCGGCGCCGCCGCTGATCCTGGCGGGCTACTTCATCGTGCACTTTTTCGAGCACTCCTGGCCGGCGCACTTTCACTACGGCGAAGAGACGCACCTCGAGCCCTTTCACAACCGGCACGTGGCCTACCTGGCTCTGGGTGGACTCTCCATCCACACGTTCTTCGACGGGGTCGCCATCACGTCCGGCTTTCTGATCTCACCCTGGCTCGGCACGGTGATTTTCGGCGCCGTCCTGCTGCACAATCTGCCCGAAGGTTTCGCCATCGCCTCCGTGATGGTGGCGGCGCGCCAGAGCCGGCGGGCGGGGATTTGGGCGGCCGTGGCCCTTGGCGCCTCGCGGCTGGCCGGGGTTGTGGCCATGGGATTCGCCCGGCACTGGCTGAATGCGGGCTTGGCGCTCTCGGGCGGCGTCACCCTGTACGTCGCAGCGTCGGACCTGATCCCGGAGGTGAACAAGATGCACGGCGTGCGCACCGTGCTGGCGGTCGCAACCGGCGTCGCCATGGTGGTGCTTCTGCGCCTGGCGTTCGGATCGGGATAAGCCGGGCCGCGGATTCGCGCCGTAGTGGGAACGGCGAATCAAATCATGAGTTATTCCGCGCAAGTGCTCGATCACTTCCGCAACCCGCGACACGCCGGCGAGCTCGCGGGAGCGAGCGTGGTGGCCGAGGCGACCAATCCCGTCTGTGGCGACGTGATCAAGCTCTGGCTCCGCGTGGAGCAGGGCCGCGTGACGGCCGCGAGCTTCAAGGCCGCCGGGTGCGCTCCCGCCATCGCTTGCGGGTCATGGTTGGTCGAGCGCCTCGCAAGCGGCGAAGCCGTAGCCGCACTCGGTGCGATCACGACCAGGGAAATCGAGGCCGGCCTGGGCGGTTTGCCGGCCGCCTCCGGGCACGCCGCGCAGTTGGCCGTGGAGGCGCTGCGCCGGGCTGTGGCGGCGCTCGCCGCCGGCTCGCCGCCATGAGATTTGACACTGTTCGAGCCGACCGCCTATGATGCCGGGAGCAATGCTGAGGAGCGGTCCGGCCGGAGATTGAACGAGTCCCGATGCCTACGTTTGGCGAAAATTTGCGGCGCGAGCGCGAAATGCGCGGGGTGACTCTCGAAGAGATTTCGGAGAGCACCAAGATCAGCACCCGCCTGTTGAAAGCGCTCGAGACCGATCAGTTCTCGGAATTGCCCGGCGGCATCTTCACGCGCAACTTCATTCGCGCTTACGCTCAGTACCTGGGGCTCGATGAAGAGCACGCGCTCGCGGAGTACAAGCGCGTGGCCGGAGCGCCCACTGACAACGACCTTTCGCGTCTGACGCCGAGCCGGCCCCTGAGCCACACGATGGGAGCGCGGGCCCGCCTGCTCCCCTGGGTGGTGATCGCCGTGCTGCTCGGCGCCGGCTACGCCGTTTATCACTACAACCACCGGGCCGTCGAGATCAAGCCGCTGTCCATCGAGTCATCGCCGCCGAATGGCAGTCAGCCGGCGTCTGATGGCTCGACACCGGGCGGCGCGGCAGGCGCCGGCGGCAATCCCGCCAACTCCACCACCACTCCGGCTTCAAACGCGGGCTCAAGTCCGGCAACAAGCGGCACCCCCGCAGCGGGCAAGACGCCTGACAACTCCGTGGCCTCGCAGCCGGCCGCAAGCTCAAATGCGGGCGCCAATCCGGCCTCGGCGGCGCCTGTCCTCGGCGAAGGCGATCTGGTTTTGCAAGTATCCGCCACTGAAGACGCGTGGCTGGCGGTGGCGGCGGACGGCAAAACGCTGTGGCAGCATCAATTCCCCGCAAACTCCACGCGCACGTTTCGCGCCAAGGATTTCTTCGACGTCACCACCGGCAACGCCCAGGGGACGGCGCTTACGCTGAACGGCCAAGCCCAGAAACCGCTCGGACGCGAAGGCGAGTTCCGCAGAATCCACCTGACGCGCGACAATCTGCAGGCGCAATCACCGGCACACTGAGGCCCGCTCCCGGCGGAAACACGCTGCGCGGGTGTCAACGCGCGGCGAGCGGAGCGAGGTGGGCCACCACTTCATCGAACAGGCTCGCGAGATCGCGCGCACCCTGGCGTCCGGCCTCCAGGACCTCGTGATGGCTGAGCGGCTTCTGCGCGAGTCCAGCCGCGCGATTCGTGATGGAAGCCACGGCCAGAACGCGAACGCCGCGCTGGCGGGCCGCAATCACTTCAGGCACGGTTGACATCCCAACGGCATCCGCCCCCAGGCGCGCGAGAGCGCGAATCTCGGCGGGCGTTTCGAAGCTTGGGCCGAGCAGGCCGGCGTAGACGCCTTCCGAGCACTTCAGGCGCAGCTTGCGCGCGGCGCGGCGGGCAATGCTCCGAAGCTCACGGTCATACGCCTCGCTCATGTCGATGAAGCGCGCGCCCAGGCGCTGGTCCTCCGGTCCCGCGAGCGGATTCAGGCCCTGGAAGTTCAAGTGGTCGGAGAGAATCATCAAGCTGCCCGGCGTGCACCGGGCGCCGATGCCGCCAGCCGCGCAGGTCACGAACAGAAACTCGATCCCGGCGAGCGCGAGCGCCCGCGTGGGCAAGACTACCTCAGCCGGCGTGTGGCCTTCGTACAGGTGCATGCGTCCGCAGAGCATGGCGGTAGGCAGGCCGCGCCAGTTGCCGAGCGCGAGCTCGCCCGCATGGCCCACAACGGTGGAACGCGGAAAGTGCGGAATCGATTTGTAAGTCAGACGCCGCGCGCTGTCGAGGCGCGCCACGACTTCGCCGAGGCCCGAACCAAGAATCACGCCCAGTCGAGGGGAAACACCGCCCTGAGCAGTGATGTAGCGCGCCGCGGCCAGAGCGCGGTCGTAGTCGGCTGGCGGTTGGCGGTTGCCGGCTAGCCGTTGCCCCTTCCCTCCTTTCGCCTTTGGTTTTTCTGGCGTCACGTTTCGCCTTTCAACTTTTGGGCTTCGATCACTGGCATTTCAAGTTCGAGTTTCGACTGTGAACTGTCAACTGTCGACTGCCGACTCGGCCTTCAGAGCAGCGCCCACGAGTCGCCTACGACGAAAGCAGCAGACCGGCGATGGCGGCGGAGAGATAATTGGCCAGCGTGCCCGCCAGCAGCGCGCGGAAGCCGAGCCGCGCCAGATCGCGCTTGCGCGAGGGCGCGAGCGACCCGATGCCGCCGATCTGAATGCCGATCGAGGAGAAATTCGCAAAGCCGCAGAGCGCGTACGTGGCAATGGTGAACGATCGCGGCGTGATCTGATCCTTCAAGGGGCCCAGTTGCGTAAAGGCCACGAATTCGTTCAGCACCATCTTGGTGCCCATCAGATTGCCCACCTTCAGCGCGTCCTGCCAGGGCACGCCCAGCACCCACGCCACCGGCGCGAGCACGTGCCCGAAGATCGATTGCAAAGTGATCTGGGTATGGAGCGCCGTGAAGATGCCGTTGCAAAGATAGATCAGCGCGTAAAAGGCGATCAACATCGCGCCCACGTTCAGGGCCAGGAACAGGCCGTCGGTGACGCCGTGCGAGGCCGCGTCGAGCAGGTTGATGTCGCGCTTCTCGAGCTCGAGGTCCACCTTGCCCGCCGTCTTCGGGACCGCAACCTCGGGCTGGAAAATTTTCGCGATCATGATCGTGCCGGGCGCCGTCATGAAGACGGCCGTGAGCAGATGGCGCGGCTCGGCCCCGAACAGAATGTACGCGCCGAGCGTGGCCCCGGAGATGTGCGCCATGCCGGCCGTCATGATCGTCATAAGCTCGGACTCGGTGAGGTCGTCGAGATACGGCCGGATGGTGAGCGGCGCTTCGGTCTGGCCGAGCATGATGCTGGCCGCCACCTCGAGCGATTCGGCGCCGCTCGAGCGCATGATCTTCGACATCGCGAGGCCCATCAGGCGCACCAGCAGCGGCAGTACGCGCAGGTAATAGAGGATGGCCGAAAGGCAGGCCACGTAAATGATGATGGGCAGCACCTGGAAGGCGAAGATGAGCCCGAGATTGCCCTTGGGATCGCCGAGCGGTCCGAAGAGAAACTTCGAGCCTTGGAACGAGAAGTCCAGAAGCCAGACCGCGCCCTTCGAAGCCTCATCGAGCAGCCAGTAGCCGACGTTGGTGCGGAGCACGAAGATGGCGATGAGGAACTGCAGGCCCAGTCCCCAGCCTACAATGCGCAGGCTGACGGCGCGCCGGTTGCGCGAAAGCGCGAAGGCGAATCCGAGGATGACCAGGATGCCGAGCAGCGGAACGGCGCGCGTGAGCATATGGAGGCAGGCCTCTCGCCCGCTCACCGGAGCGGCCAGCCATCTTATCAGGGTTCGGCCTTCAGGCGGGAATGCTCTCGAGAATCATCGGCGGCGCCGGCACGGGCTCGGGCGAAATGCGGATGGCGGCGCGAAGCCGCGCGCGGACCTCGGCCAGGCGCGAGCGATCGTTGCCGTAGACGGCGCACAGGCGCTCGCCCGCCTCGACCGCATCGCCCACCTTCTTTTCGAACACGAGGCCCGCCGCCGGATCGATGACGGAGTCGAGGCGCTCCCGGCCGGCGCCCAGGCGCATGGAGGCTACACCAATAGCCTCTGCTTCCAGGGCCGCCACGTACCCGTCCTCCCGGGCCACGATCGATTCCTCCTGCCCGGCGCGCCCGAGAAGGGCGTAGTCTTCGATCACGCCCGCGTTACCGCCCTGCCCTCGGATGATTTCGGCGAACTTGCGGAGCCCCGCGCCGCTCTCGAGCGCCTGGTCGAAGCGCGCGCGACCCGCCTCGAGCCCGGGGTCGAGGCCGCCGAGCACGAACATGCGCGCCGTGAGCTCGCGCGAGACCTCCATCAGGTCCGCCGGCCCGCGGCCCTTCAGCGCCTCCAGAACTTCGATCACTTCGAGCGCGTTGCCCACGGCGCGGCCGAGCGGCTGGTTCATGGCCGTGAGCAGCGCCTGCACGCGCTTGCCGCAGGCCGTGCCGATCTCCACCATGCGCCGGGCCAGTTCGCGCGCCCGTTCCGGCGTCTTCATGAAGGCGCCTGACCCGACCTTGACGTCGAGCACCAGGGCATCGATGCCCTCGGCGAGTTTCTTGCTCATGATCGAGGCGCTGATCAGCGGGATGGATTCCACGGTGGCGGTGACGTCGCGCAAGGCGTAAAGCTTGCGGTCTGCCGGGGCGAGTTCGTCGGTCTGGCCGATCAGCCCGGCGCCCGTGCGTCGCACCGCCTCGCGGAATTCTTCGAGTGTCAGGCGCGTGCGAAATCCCGGGATGGACTCCAGCTTGTCGAGCGTGCCGCCGGTGTGCCCGAGGCCGCGCCCTGAGATCATGGGCACGGCCAGGCCGGCGGCCGCCGCCACCGGCGCGATGATCAGCGAGGTCTTGTCGCCCACGCCGCCGGTCGAGTGCTTGTCAACCTTGGGACGGGGGATGCCGGAGAAGTCCACCACCTGCCCGGAGTGAAGAATGGCGTTGGTCAGATCGGCGGTCTCGGCGGGATCGAGTCCCTGGAAGAAGATCGCCATGGCCAGCGCCGCCGCCTGATAATCGGGGATCTCGCCGCGCGTGTATCGGGTGACGAAGCCGGAGGTCTCCGCCGGCTCCAGGCGGAGTCCGTCCCGTTTCTTGCGGATTATGCCGACTGCGTCCATACGGCGATATCGGAACTGCCGACCATTACAATTCGAGACGGCTCAAGGTTTGACGGTCCTCTTCAAGGTCCGACGAGGTGTAATGGAGCGGAACTCCATGCTCCTTGAGGAATGCATGGACTTGGGTCCTCGTTTCGTAACCGAGCACACGGCGCGCTTCCTCCTCGCTCAGAGCTCCCGAGCGGTAACCTTCTGCCGCAATCGCTTCCAAGGCATGACGGGGAAGATCCCGCGACTGCGCTTGGAGCTGCTCCGCAATATCTTCCATAAGCGAGTCTCCCTTTTGCTGACTCCATTCCAGCCCGAACTTTGGCCTCTCAGGAGGCATTTTGCGTCCCGATCACCCTGTTTTTGACCCCTGAGTTTCCCTCTAAAACCTTTGGTATCACATACCTCTTGGCTTTAAACGTCTAAAGGCTTTATTTTCAATAACCTCTTGGCTTTCAGTGAATATGGAAAACAGAAGTCATTTGTTTTCGACCCGAGAAACAGCGGCTTTGCCGCCCCATTTCCAGTCATTTTTCGCTCAACGCCCACTTTTTTGCCCCTCTTATTTCACTTAACAGCGTTCAAAATCATACACCTAACGGCTTTATCCGGATAACTTGCTTGTTTTCAGCAGCCTAACGGCTTTCAACAAATATGGAAAACAGAAGTGATCTATTTTCAACAAGCTAACGGCTTCGTTCGTAACATTTTTGTTTTTCACTGCAAGCCCTGCCACCGAGCGCTGCAAATCGGACCGACGACCGGTCATCCACTGCTCAGTGTGCCACACCCGCGGGGGACGGTGGGTAAAAGTGAGAATCCGCAAGAATTTATTTTGAGCCGTTGCCACGGGGGTCGCCGCGTGCCGAAGGGATGTGGTGGCCGTGACGAATAACTTGGAGTCAATATCAATGATTCGATTTTCAAAGTCTACTTTTGGCATAATAACCAGTCTCAGCGGAAAGGAGATTATGTTCATGGGAAGGATGGGATCAATCGTAAAGAGACATCGGGCGGGCTGCGGGCTAGCCGGCGTGGTCTTGTGCGCGTCATGTCTGCTGGCGGCGATGCCCCTGTCAGCGCAAACCTTCACCACACTCCAAAGCTTCAACACCTCCGACGGCGCCTTCCCTTATGCTCCCCTGGTGCAAGGGACGGACGGCAATTTGTACGGAACCACGTCATCGGGCGGCGCGCAGAATTCCGGCACCGTATTTAAGATCAGCCAGAGCGGTACGTTTACCGAGCTTTATAGCTTCTGCTTGCAGAGCGCCTGTGCTGACGGCGAGAACCCTGAGGGCGGCCTGGTTCAGGGGTCAGACGGCAATTACTACGGAACGGCGTTCGGCGGCGGTGCTTACGGATGGGGCACGGCATTCAAAATCAGCCCCACTGGAACGCTGACCACGCTTTACAGTTTCTGCCTCAAGGCCCAGTGCACTGACGGCGCGAACCCGGTTCCGGGACTCGTCCAGGCCACGAACGGAGCCTTCTATGGCACGACAAGCGGCGGCGGGACATTTGACGGCGGGGCGGTGTTCAAAATCACCACGACCGGCGCTTTGACTACCCTGTACAGTTTTTGCTCCCTTGACAATTGCGCGGATGGAGCCAATCCCGAGGGCGCCCTGATTCAAGGCACTAACGGTAATCTGTACGGGACAACCGTCAGTGGCGGCGCAAATGGATCGGGGACCGTTTATGAGATAACTCCCGCCGGCGCGTTTACGACCCTATACAGTTTCTGCACGCAAAGCGGGTGTGCCGACGGCCAGGATCCATACTCGGCGCTGGTGCAGGACACGAAGGGCAACTTTTATGGCACCACCCGATTGGGCGGCGCCAATGGTGTGGGAACTGTGTTCAAGTTGGCCCCGGGCGGCGTCCTCACGACGCTTTATACTTTCTGCCCGCAGAGCGGTTGTGCGGACGGCAGCGAGCCCTTCTTCGCCGGCCTGACGGCGGGCACTGACGGAAACTATTACGGCACCACGGATCTCGGCGGGGTTGGTTTTGGCACCCTGTTCAAGATCAGTCCGCGGGGAGCCTTCACCACCCTCTATAGCCTGGGCTCGCAGAGTGGGGACGGCCTGAACCCCTATGCCGCCCTCATCCAGGCGACCAACGGCAGTTTTTACGGAACCACCCACAGTGGGTCCGCTGGCGTTGGTTCAGTCTTCAGCCTTTCTGTCGGCCTGAGCGCCTTTGTGGAGGTCAAGCCGAGTTCCGGCAAAGTCGGGGCGGCGGTCAAGATTCTCGGAACAAATCTGACCGGAGCCACCAGCGTGACCTTCAACGGTACGGCGGCCGTTTTCAAGGTGACCACGAAAACCTTGATCTCGACTACTGTTCCATCCGGCGCCACGTCGGGTCCGGTGCGGGTGGTAACCTCGCACGGCACTCTAACCAGCAACGTGAATTTTCAAGTGCTGCCGTAAGACCGGGCGTGCAATCAGGGCAGTATGTCCGGGGAGCGGGTCACCTGCGGTGTGTGGTCAGTAATGCTTACACCGTCGTAGCGGTTACGCTGGATGGAAAAACGAAACCACCTCATCGGGCGGCACGCAGAATTTCGGCACCGTATTTAACTGACTATAAGGAATGGCCTCTTATGAAGGCGTGGTCGCGCGTCGGCGTCGTGCTCGTCCTGCCCGTTCTTTGCGGCGGACTCGTGGCAGGGCCGAGTCCGCGCGATAATCGAGACCCGCTCGAAGGCGCCTCTCGTCCGGGCGAACTTCCCTACACACTCGCGAATGCCCCGCTGAACGAGAAAGAGCGCGCGGCAATCTACAAGCTGATCGACAGCGACACCGTCCACGATTCCTTCACGGATCAGCAGCGGGACGAGGAGCGGCAAGCGGTGCTGGGCTCCGCCGCAGGTTGGATCACGCTCGCCGATAAGGGAAGTAAACAGCTTCTCGTCCGGGGACCACTCTTGTTCTGCGGCGCCAGCGGGAACTGCTCGTGGTGGGTCTTCGTTCGCGATCATGGAGGCTTGCGGCTGGTGCTTCGGGCAAACGGTGACTTTCTCGTGCGGCAGACGTCAAGCCAGGGATTCCGCGACGTCATGACGTCGTGGCATATGAGCGCCGCGCAAGCGAACCTGACCTTCTACACTTGGAATGGCACAAAATACATAGAAACCGGCAAGGGCAGTGCTCCCTGATCGCGTGGAGGACCTTGCCCACACGCGTACATGCCTTCGGGCAGACGGCTTTATCATCCCGCATTCTTTCCCGCCGCCTGCGCTCGGGCTCCGCGGCCCGCGTGCGATTCAACGCACCGGCGGCGTGAGACTCGCGATCTTCTTCCACTCGGCAGCCTTCGCCGGCTTACCCCAGGCCTGGTAAAGTTGGACAATCCATTCACGGGCGCGGTCCAGGTGATACCAGTTTGGCACGTCCATCTGGTCTTTCCGCGCAAGCATTCCCTGATAGCCCTCGAGCAGCAGCGGTTCCGCTTCGGCGTATTTCTTTTCTCCGGCGAGACTGGCGCCCAGCAGGCTTTCAGCGCGGAATCGTGGCCAGTCATCGGGCTGCTTCTTACGATTGAACTCCAGGGCCTCGCGGGCAAGGGGCTCACTCTCGGTGAACTTGCCCTGCGACACATAAGCCAGCGCCAGGTCGGCCGCCGATTGCATGGTGTCCGGGTGCTCGGAGCCCAGGGCGTGCCGCCGCCCTGCCAAGCCCTGCGCGGCATAAGTTTCTGCCGAGGAATATTCGCCCTCCCTCTGGTACACGAGTGCAAGACTCCAAATGATGAAGAGAGTACTGGGATGCTCGGGACCCAACAGGCGGCGCCTGAGATCGAGCGTCTGGCTGTAGAGAGCCTCGGCCTGCGCGTACTTTCCTTGCACGAAGTAATCGGAGGCCAGAGCGTTCATGGAAATGAGCGTGCTGGGATGTTCGGGACCGAGCACCCGGCGCTTGATCTCCAGGGCCTGGCCGTCGAGCGCCTCGGCCTGCGCGTACTTTCCTTGCACCAGGAAAGCGCCGGCCAGATTGTTCATGGAAGACAGGGTCTCGGGATGCTCGGGACCCAAGACGCGACGCCGGATCCCCAAGATCCGGCTGTCGAGCGCCTCGGCCTGCGTGTACTTGCCCTCCTCTACATAGAGATTGGCCAGACTGGTCATGGAACGTAACGTATCGGGATGCTCGGCGCCTAGCACACGGCGTTGGATCTGAAGCGCCTGGCTGTGAAGCGCCTCGGCCTGCGGGTACTTGGCCTCATCGTCGTAGAAGTTGGCCAACGTGTTCATGGACGTGAGCGTATCGGGGTGCTCGGCGCCTAGCACACGGCGCCGAATCTCCAGCGTCTGGCTCTCGAGCGCCTCGGCCTGGGCGTATTTGCCCTGGCGCCAGTAGCTGACGGCCAAATTGTTCATGGAATATAGCGTGTCGGGAAACTCGGGACCCAACACGCGGCGCTGGATCGCCAGGACCTGGCTGTGGAGCGCCTCGGCCCGCGGATATTCGCCCTGAAGATCGGCGACGCTCCCGAGGCGGCCCATGGTCTTAAGGGTTTGCGGATTCTCTGCCCCGAGCACGCGGCGCCGCAAATCGAGCGCCCGCTCCAATTGCTTCCGAGCCTCCGGGTAGAGCCCAAGGTCCATGTAGGTCTGCCCCATGGTGTCCCGAATGGCAGCCTCCACCTCCGGCTGCCGGTCGAATTTTCCCGCGATTCGGGCGGCCGCGCGGTCCAGGGCCGTTCGTACCTCGAGGTGCGGATCGGGCTTGGCGCTTGGGCTCGATTGGGTGGCGGCGCTGGCCTGTGCCAGCAGATCATTTTGCAGGAAATCGTTAACGGCCTCGGCTACTGCCGCTTCCCTGTTCGCGCGTATGCTCTGCCGGATGCTGACCATCGCTGCGGCGATGAGCGCCAGGGCGACAGCGCAAGCCGTGACCAGAGCCACGCGGTGGCGGCGCGCGAATTTGCCGGCCCGATAGAGCACCGTCTGCTGGCGCGCCTGGATCGGCAAACCGGTGAGATAACGCCGCAGATCCTGCCCGAGGTCCGCCACCGAGGCATAACGTTGATCGATCTCCTCACGGGTGGCTTTGCCGATGATGGTGTTCAGGTCAGGGGGAAGCTCCGGTCCGGCCGGCAGAATGGCGGCAAGTGTCTTACCGAGGGAATAGACGTCGGTCGCCGTGGTCATCGCGTCACCGCGTGCCTGTTCGGGGCTGGCGAAATCCGGAGTCAGAGCCCGGGGAGCCGTGGGTCCGCTAAGGGTGTTTTCTCCAGGGTCGGCGCTGAGCAACCGGGCGATGCCGAAGTCCAGCAGTTTCGGTGTGCCATCCGCGGTCACCAGGACGTTGCTGGGCTTCAGGTCGCGATGAATAACGAGGCTGCGGTGCGCATACGCCACCGCCTCGCAAACTTTCGAGATCAGTTGGCAACGTTGCTCGATGGACAGTCCGTGCTCGCGGGCATAGATGTCGAGCGGCTTGCCGTCGACATATTCCATCACGAAATAAGGCCGGCCGTCGGGTGCCGTACCGCCGTCGATGAGCCCGGCGATGTAAGGGTGCTCCAGAGCTGCCAGGATGCGGCGCTCGTACCAGAAGCGCTTCAGGACGGCATCGGTATCGATGCCGCGCTTCACCAGCTTGATGGCTACCTGCTTGTCGAAGGCCTCATCCGCGCGGACCGCAAGGTAAACCGCACCCATGCCGCCCCGTCCGAGCTCGCGGCGGACGCGGTAATTGCCGAGCTCCATTCCGGCCATGGTGTCCGGCGGGGGATCGTCGCTAAATAGGCCGGCGGCGGCGTTCTCGATGATGCTGGAGATGGTGCGGCTCTCGTCCGAATAGCTGTCTAACAGGCGTTCGACCTCGCGGCGCAGGTCTTCATCGTCTCCGCAGGCTTGCCGCAAGTAATCGCCGCGGCCGGCGCCCTCCGTTTCGAGCGCGCCTCGCAGCACTTCCTCCACCTGATGCCAACGCGACGGTGTCATGCGGTCGCGCCGCCCTTCAATTCGCCGGAAAGCCACGTCTGGGCGATCCGGGTTTCCCGTTCTACCGTGGCCGTCGAAATCGAGAGGCTGCGCGCAACTTCCTCGACGGTCATCCCGCCGAAGTACCGCAGCTCGATGATCCTGGCCTTTCTCGGGTCTATGTTATTCAGGCCGGTCAGGGCATCGTCGAGAGCGATCATCGCCTCGGGCCGATGGGCGGAGGCCTCGGCCACGTCTTCGAGCGGTAAGCGGCGCGGTGCCGAGCCGCGCTTGCCGGCCCGCGCCTTGCGTGCCCAGTCCACCAGAATGAGGCGCATCAGGTGCGCAGCTACGCCATAGAAGTGCGACCGGCTTTCCCAGTTTTGATGGTCTTGATCCACCAGCCGCAAGTAGGCTTCGTGAACCAGGGCGGTGGGCTGTAGCGTGTGGTCCGGCCGCTCGCGGCTCAGATAACGGCCGGCCAACTTTCGCAGTTCCTCATATACCAAGGGGGTCAATTGCTCGAGCGCCAGTTCGTTCCCTGCGCTCCATTCAATGAGCAGGCGAGTGATTGGTTGTGTGGTCATTCCCGGACCCCGGGGTGTTCCACTATATCCCATTTTCACAATGGGTAGCGGATGGATTCTCCCGCGCATTTCAAGGCTCAATTGATCGCTCGCGAGTTGCCCATTGGGGCCCAGCTCGGTGTGCCGTCCTGACCAGGACTGCTTGGGCTGGCGCAGTCTGCAAAAAAAAGACGGCCTTTGTGATGGGTTTCACCCGAAACCTGCGCTTGTGTGATCGAGGGCGGATGAAAGATCAGGCCGCCCGGGCGTCCGGCATTGCTGGCCTTGGTTGCACATGCAAGTTGTCACCCACCAGCCGGCGCCACAGGGTTTCGAAACGTTCTTAAAGGCCACAGGCCATCTGGGCGGGACCATGCGTGTGCTTCCACCCGCCCAGGCGGCCAGAGGACTGGTTCGGGCATTCACTGCGGAAGCACGAGAAAACAAAACAAAAAAGGAGAAAGAAGATGAACGTCAAAGAAAAAGTATACACAGCGGCCGCGGGCTTGATGATTGCATGCATGGCAGCGGCCAGTGCGCACGCGCAGGGCCTTTATCCCGGTGGCAACATGGCAGTTGCGCCGCAAGCCGGCCTGAACCAAACGGATCTGTTCACGTTCGATATCAACGGTACGTTGAATGTGTTTTGGGCCGGCACGGGTGGCTGGCAGGGACCGGAAAAGGTCGGCCCCGACACTTTCTTGGCTGGGGGCAACATCGCGGCGTCCCAGCAATTCGGCCTCAACCAGACCGATGTTTTCGGAATTGATGAAAACGGCCAATTGAACGTTTTCTGGGTCGCCGGCGGTGGCGCCTGGCAGGGCCCGGAAAAGATCGGCCCCTCCGGGCTTTTCATGCCTGGAGCCTACATCGCCGTGTCCGAGCAATTCGGCCTCAATCAGACCGATGTTTTCGCGGTTGATAAGAACGGCCAGTTGGACGTTTTCTGGGCCGCCGGTGGTGGCGCCTGGCAAGGGCCGCAAAAGATCGGCGCACCTGTGTTTGAGTCGGGTTCATATGGCTACATCACAGCGGGCCGGCAAGTCGGCCTTTACCAGACCGATGTGTTCGTGGTTGACGCCAGCAGCCAGTTGAAGGAATTTTGGGCCGTCGGCGGGGGCGCATGGCAAGGACCGAAGTCGATCGGCGCTCCCGGGCTTGCCTCGGAACAGTTTACCCCCCTCGCGGTGTCCCAGCAAATCGGCCTCAATCAGACTGACCTGTTCCTGGTTGATAACAACAATCAGTTGGACGTTTTCTGGGCAGACGGGGCGGGTGCATGGGGGGGGCCGGGAAAGATCGGCGTCTCCGGGCTTATCCCGCGCTTAAGCCGCATCGTAGCGTCCCAGCAATTCGGCCTCAACCAGACCGATGTTTTCGCAGTTGATGCCAACGACCAGTTGGACGTTTTTTGGGTCGACGGCGGGGGCGCATGGGGAGGCCCGCAGAAGATCGGCCCTGCCGGCCTTGCTGTGGAGCCTGGAACCCCGCTCGCGGTCGGCCAGCAAGTCGGCCTCAACCAAACCGATGTGTTCATGACTGATCAATGGGGAAACCTGGACCTCTTCTGGGTCGATGGCGGGGGTGCATGGAACGGTCCGTCAGTTATCTACCAATCTCCTTATTAACCATAGCAGGCTGCAGCAAACACCAAACTTGATCAGACTTGGCGAGACGCGGGTGGCGACGGCATTGCTTTTCATGTCGGCGCCACCCCGCAAACGTGTTTAAGCGCAATCGGCATACGCCTGCCTCACCATAAGGGATCCGCACAGCAGGCGCAGCAGTACGCGTCGCCCAGCCACGCGACGTATGGACCCTCAATCCAGAACTGGAGGCGGCTGGCCCTTACTCGTGCCGCAATGCGATCATCGGATCGATTCGAGAGGCGTTTCGGGCAGGCAGGTAGCCAGCCAGAATCGCCGCAGCCACCAGGGTCACCGCTGACCCAATCAAAGCGAGCGGATCGTTCGGTCTCATCCCGAACAGAAACGATTCCACCAGCTTGGACGCCGCAAAGGCTATCGGCACACTGATCGCGAGCCCGGCCGCCGCGAGTAGAGCCACCTCGCGGAGGACCATCCAGACCACCCGGCTGCGTTGCGCACCGAGCGCCATCCGGATGCCGATTTCACTCGTCCGGCGGGCGACCGTGTAGGACATGGCTCCGTAGAGGCCCACGCAGGCAATCCCGAGCGCGAGAAGCGCAAACGCGGTGGACAGGCGGGCAAATGTGACCTCCTGATTGATGGTCTGGTCGATCCACGCGCTTTGGCTTTTCACCTCGGACAACGGCAGGCGCTGGTCCGCCCGCTGAACCAGATCGCGCACGGCTTGGACATAGCCGAGCGGGTTGCCTGCGGTCCGCAACTCGTACACCATCTCTTGCACGAGCCCCCAGCCGCCCTGCGCGAATGGCAGATAGACTGTCGGCTGCACGGTTCCCTTGAGGTCGCCATAGAGCGCATTGGCGGATACGCCCACGATCTCGATGTCGCATTTTGGACATTCGTTCCCGAGACGCAGGTGCTGGCCCAGAGGAGTCCGACCGCCGAAACCTCTTCCGGCAAACGCCTCGTTCACGACCGCGACCATGGGGGAGCCAGGCCGGTCGCGCTCGTCGATTTCGCGACCCATCAGCAGGGGAATCTGCATGGTGGTGAAGAAGTCGGGCCCGACGGTCAGAATGCGGGTGTCCTCGGGTTCGGTGCCGGAAATGCTGACCCCCGTTTCGCTGGTGCCCTCTCCGATCAGTGTCTGGTTCGACGCGGTGGCGGCGCGGACGCCCGGGATGGCGCTGAACTGCGTCCGAAGATTGTTGTAGAAGGCGACGATCTCGGGGTCTTTGTGTCCGGCCTGGCGAGCATCCAGCTGGAACGTCAACACGTTTTCCGGATTGAATCCGAGTGGAATGGATGACAGATTCGAGAGGGTTCGCACGAACAGGCCGGCCGCGACCAGGATCAAGAAAGTGACGGTGATTTGCGAGACCAGCAGGATGCGGCCCAGGCTGAGGTGGCGAAACCCGCGCCCACGCGGTTCACCGGTCCGCGATTCCTTGAGCGCCGGCATTGAGTCCATCCGCGTCGACTGGAGCGCTGGAGCAAGTCCGAAGAGCATCCCAGTCAACAAGGAGAGCCCGGCTGCCACGACCAGCACGTGCCAGTTCAATTCCGCGCGCAAGGTGAAGTTTTGTTGTCCATTGGCCAGCAGCAAGGTCAAAAAGCGAATTCCCCAGACGGCGAACGCGACACCGAGGGCGCCGCCCAGTAGCGCGAGCAGGACGCTCTCGGTGAGGAGCTGGCGGATGATCCGAAACCGTCCCGCCCCCAGGCTCATCCGGAGTGCGATCTCACGCCTCCGAGCTGCGGCGCGCGCCAGGAGGAGGTTGGCGATATTCGCGCAGGCGATGCCGAGAATGAGACCCACCAGCGTCAGCAGGATATATAGCGGCTTCGAATAGGTCCGCCGCAGGCTGTCGAGGCCGCCCGAACCTTCCCTGACAACCAGAGTGGGAATGTCCACCGCCTGGCGCTTCGGGTCCGCGGCGCGCGCCCATTCGAAGAACTCGCCGGCCAGTGCGGCTTGCGCCTGCTTCGCGCTGACGCCGGGACGCAAACGCGCCATGGGCACGACCCAATCGTACATCGGGTCGAAGTACGTGGCTGCGGAGTGCTTCCGGTCCTCCAGAAGCAGATTGGCGTGCATCGGAACATAGACATCCGGGGGGCTGTCGGGATCGACGCCAAAGAACTCGCGTGGGGACTCCGATCACGGAGAAGGGCTGATTTTTGATCTGAATCGATTGCCCAGGCGCCTTTTCAGGTCCACCAAACCATGTTTGACTCAAGGCGAAGCTGATGACGGCGACAGCCGGGGCGCCCGCGCGATCGTCATTCGGGGCGATCAGTCGCCCGGCGGCCGGCGGGATCCCGAGCCCCCCGAAATAGTCGGCGGACACGTATTCTGTGCTTGCGAGCTCGGCGTGGCCCCGGCATGTCAGGTTGAGATCGCCGGCGCCTTGATATCCGAAGACGATCGAGAAAACCGAGTCGTTCCTGCGGAAGAGCTCGAACGCCGGGTAGGAGAAAAACCCGCCGACGAATCCTCCGCTCGGGTCGTTGAAGCTATCGTCATGCCGGTTGGTGCCGTGCATGTCGCGGTGCGGGGTATGCCAGCTCAGCATCACGAGGGACTGAGGATCGGGCACCGGCAGCGAACGCAGCAGGATCGAATCCATGAAGCTGAAGATGGCTGTGTTGGCGCCGATTCCCAGGGCGAGCGACAGGATCGCCATCGCGCTGAACGTCTTGTTGGCGGCCAAAATGCGCAGGCCGTAGCGCAAGTCCTGCAAAAGTTGTTCCCCGAATGTCCAGGTCCACGTGGCGCGTGTGTCCTCCTGTATGAGAGCGACGTTTCCCAATTCCCGGCGGGCGGCGCATCGCGCTTCTTCGCCCGCCAGACCTTGCGCCCGGCGCTCGCCGGCTTCCTCATCCAGGTGGAACTGGAGCTCCTCCCCAAGCTCGGCTTCCTTCCGCCGGCGCCGGAGCAACCACCTCAATTTGCGAAAGAACGATGTCATTGCCCCTCCTGATCGACCGGGTTCAAGATCAAACCCATGGCGCGGGAGAACGCCTGCCATTTGGATTGCTCGCTGGCCAGTTGTTTGCGCCCAAGAGCCGTGAGGCGATAGTACCTGGCACGCTTGCCCTTATCGGACAGATTCCAGGAGGCCCCGATCCAGCCCTTCGCCTCCAGCCGGTGAAGGGCCGGGTAGAGAGAGCCGGTCTCGACCTGCAGGAGATCTTCCGAAGTCCGCTGAATGTGTTTGGCGATTGCGTGGCCGTGGCTGGGCCCTGCCATCAAGGTGCGTAGGATGAGCACGTCAAGCGTGCCCTGCAGGAGCTCTACACGCGACGGTGCGTTGTTCTTCATTGTGTAGCCATTCTACGCTGTATTGTGTAGGATGTCTACCAGCTAATTGGCCGGATTACCAAAGACGAAACCGCGGGGTGGGCCGGTGGCATTGAAAACCCTCCTTGACGCCTTCCGGGAGCGTTGCTATTCAGTCAGTTGCCCCCCACCCACGTCGTCGCCGATTCTGCGCTTGCCAGACCGGCCCGCTTGATTCAGACTGTGCTGGTCGATGCGCGACAAGATCTATCTCGCCAGCTTTCTTGTGGGCGCGGGCGTGCTGCTCTACGCCGGCCGCGGGCTGCTGGCCCAATCGGCGATGGTCACCTGGGGCCTGACCTTCGCGGGCACCACCGCGGTGGGCGTGCTCGGCATGGCGCTCTACCAGGTGCAGGATCAGCTTCGGGCCAGCCGCCGCGAGCTCGCCCGCAAAGAAGCCGAGCTCAATTTCGCGCGCGAAGTCCAGCGCGCCCTGTTTCCGCGCCAGTTTCCGCTCGATTCGGGCCTCGAGTTCTCGGCCGTTTGCGTCCCGGCGGCCGGAATCAGCGGCGATTACTACGACGTGCTGGAGATGAGCGACGGCCGGCTGATTTTCGCCATTGCCGACGTGAGCGGCAAGGGTCTGTCGGCAGCGCTCCTGATGTCAAACGTCCACGCCGGCCTGCGCATCCTGGTGGAGGGCGGCCATTCGCCGGCCGAACTCTGCTCCCAGCTCAATCGGCACCTTTGCCGCTTCACCGAAGCTCAGATGTTCGCCACCCTCTTCTACGGCGAGTGGGACCGCGCCGGGCGCCGCCTGACCTACGTCAATGCCGGGCACACCACGCCGATCCTTGCCGGCCGCGCGCACGGCTGCCGGCGATTGGACTGCGGCGGGGTACCTATCGGGTTGTTTGCGGACTCGTCCTTTTGCGCCGGGGTCGTAACGCTCGATCCGGGCGACCTGGTGGTGTTGTACTCGGACGGAATCACCGAGGCCGGCATTATGGAGGCGGAGCCTTTCGGCGAATCGCGCCTGGAAGCGTTGATCGCCGCACAGCGCGAGAAGCCCCTGGCCGACATCCAGCAGGCCGTCCTCACCGCCGTGCACGACTGGTCCGGGCGGGAGCCGGAGGACGACATGACACTCCTGCTCGTCAGGGCCTCCGGCGCGGCGCAGGAGGGATTATGAGAATCGATGGGCACGGTCCCGGCGACTACCTGCGCCTGCTCGCGCCGCTGTTTGCGCTGATGGCGGCTGTCTGGGCTCTGCGCATCGTCGTATACGCGGCCGGCGCTGCACCGATGGTCCTTCACATCATCAGCGTGACCCTGGCCGGCAGGATTGCGATCCTGCTGGCCGTCATCATGATTTACCGCCGGCGCTTCGGCAGCTACACCAGCGTGATTGTGTCGGTCTTTCTGCTGATCTGCTGGGAGCAATTGATCATCGCCGCCGCCATCGTCTTTACTCTCGCCACCGGCATCCTCAACGTCTACAGCGCCCCACGGTTCACGCTTGGGGAAAGCCCCGCCACGCACCTCGCCGGACACCTGACGGTCGGCATCGGATCGGGGACCCTGCTCGGGGCGGCCATGGGATGTCTGCTGTTCTGGATGCTGCGCAGGCTGGCATCCTCAGCCGCAAGGAGCGCCCGCTAGATCAGACTCATGGTCTCGGATTATGCAGTGAAGCGAAGGTGAGTCATCATCCAAAAGCTGGATCTTCAGTTTGACAAAGCCGGGCACGGAGTCAGAACGCCGTCGTGCCGCTCTCAGCGTGTTCGGCCAGGAGTTCTTTACCAATTTTCTCGACGAGTTCGTCACGCACGCGCCGGAACACTGCGAGGCGCTCATCGTGTGTTCCCTGCGCCGCCGCCGGGTCATCAAAACCCCAGTGAAGGAACTTGAAAGTACGCGGAAAGATAGGACACTTCTCCCGTGCGTTGTGGCACACGGTGACGACGTAGGGAATGTTTTCCCCGAGAAAGACCGCTACGTCTTTGGATTTCTGATGAGAGATATCGATGCCGATCTCGGCCATGGCTTCCACCGCCAACGGATTTAGACCTCGGGGCTCAATGCCGGCGCTGAGCGCTTCGAACCGATCACCCGCAACGTGCCGGAGGTAACCCTCGGCCATCTGGCTGCGGGCTGAATTTCCGGTGCAAAGAAACAAGACTTTTGGCTTTGATGTCGTCATGCTTATCTCCGGGGATTTCGTTCTTTTCTTGTACACGAACGCCTCAACTTAGATCCGCGCCGGTGTGCGCGACGAGCACGGCAGGCGAACTGCGCGGGAGCGAGGGAATGAGCCATCGGAAGAGCCAAGTGGCCACCCCCGCACCTGCGAGTTGGGCGACGATGAAACCTGGAACGTCCACGAGGCGGATGCCGGCAAACGTATCGCTGGCAGAGCGTGCCAGCGTGACCGCCGGGTTGGCGAATGAAGTTGAAGCTGTGAACCAGTAGGCCGCCATTATATAAGCGCCCACAGCGAAGGGTACCGCAGTAGCCCGAAGCCTCACGCATCCCCAAATCACCGAGAGCAAACCAAACGTGGCTACAAACTCACTGAAGGTCTGGGCTCCCCCGGCACGAGCGTGGTGGGAGGCAAAGAACAGCGGCTCGCCAAACATGGCATTGGCAGCAGCGACTCCGGCAAAAGCCCCGAAGGTCTGAGCTGTGACGTAGCCCGGCACTTCCCTCCATGGAAGGCCGCCCTGGGAGGCATCAGCCAGCGTGACAGCCGGATTGAAGTGAGCTCCGGAGATCGGGCCGAACGTCAGGATCAACGCAGTGAGAGCAGCTCCGGTGGACAGGGTGTTCGCAAGGAGTGCTATCGCAATGCTCCCGCCGGCCAACTTCTGCCCCATAATGCCGGAACCCACGACGGCGGCTAGCAGCAGCGCCGTCCCCACCGCTTCAGAGACAATCTTCCGTGAGAAGCTCACGGTCAATGGCTCCTGCTTTCCCCGCAACAGCTCGGGCCGGAACAGGACGAGCCTGGTTTCCTGGCTCGCACGAAAGCGCTCATGAACTTGCCCTCTACCAGGGGCGCGATGGCTTCCGTGTCGATTCCTTTCCCGGTCAGGAATTGCCGGGCGTCCTCAGGTTTGTACACGCGAGTGGGTTCAATGTCGATTGCCTCGAAGCCGGCCGCAGCGAGCTTGATCCGATACTCGGATTCTTCAAGCGCACCCGCGACGCAGCCGATCCAGAGTTCAACACTTCGCCGAATCGGAGCCGGGACTTCACCGCGAACGACGACATCGGAGACGGCAAGCCGGCCGCCAGGCTTGAGCACGCGAAAGGCTTCGCGCAACACGCGATCCTTATCCGCGGAGAGGTTGATGACGCAATTTGAAATGATCACGTCCACCGAATTGTCAGGCAGCGGAATATCCTCGATCTCGCCCTTCAGGAACTCGACGTTGGGAAGGCCGGCCTTGCGCTGGTTTTTGCGGGCCAGGGCGAGCATTTCGTCCGTCATGTCCAGGCCATACGCCTTGCCTGTTGGCCCAACGCGCTTCGCCGATAAGAGGACGTCAATGCCTCCGCCCGACCCCAAATCGAGCACGGTCTCGCCAGGATTAAGCTGTGCGAGCGCCGATGGATTACCGCACCCAAAGGATGCGCGCACCGCTTCCTCGGCAATCTGGCTGGTTTCGCCGGAATCGTAGAGGTTCGAGGTAATGGGGTCGGGACAGCAGTCCGAAGCTGAATCGGTCCCGCAACACGAACTCCGACCACCGGCCGCTCGCAGCGCGGCTTGGCCGTATTTCTCCTTGACGACTTCTTTGATGTTTTCGGTGTTCATTTATCCTTCCTTTCGTGAGTTTTGCTCGATGCCTGTCCGATCGAGACCAGCTCGCCCGGTTCAATGGCCCGGTTGCGTGTGCAACACTCGGCGTAGAGGAAATTCATGATCTCCTGAAGAGAGTCTGTGTTGGCCGTGTACCAGAGAAATGTGCCTTCCCGCCGCACTCGCACCAGATCCTCGTTCTTAAGCTTGTCGAGGTGATGTGAAAGCGTGGAAGGCGGTATCGCCAGTTCTTCCTGGATATCGCCCACTACCAGCCCCTGGGGATGGGCTGTCAGCAAGAGCTGCATGATCCGCAAGCGAGGTTCTGCACCCATTGCGGCGAACATGTCCGCATAGCGGATGACCTGTTGGGCGTCCCTACGGTTGCTCATGATTCGATAATACTGGCATCAACGAATCATTGCAAGCGATTTCGTCAGGAGGCGATGTGTAGGCGCTCGTGATGGGAACGCACGACACCTAATGGCAGAGAAAGCTTGCGGCGCGCGTAGGCCTTAAGACAAACTGATTGCTTCATTGGGTCCTGAATCCTGACTCGAAGGGGTGTGAATGATGTCGAGCTTTCGCCGTACTTTCCGATGGCTGATGTTGACTGGATTTTTGTCCGGTGGTCCCCTGGCCGCGCAGACCCCGCCGGCTTCCGCCACCCCGCCGCCGCCGGTCGCGCCGGTCATTCCGCACACCGAGACCCGATATGGGACCGCCGTTGTGGACAACTACTACTGGCTGCGCGAGAAGTCGAACCCAGAGGTCGCCAAATACCTCGAAGCCGAGAACGCCTACACCGCGGCCATGACGGCGAGCCAGAAGCCCTTCGAGGACGCTCTATACAACGAGCTGCTGTCGCACATCAAGCAGACGGACCTGAGTGTCCCCGTCCGCCGCGGCGATTACTACTACTACTCGCGCACCGAGGAAGGCAAGCAGTATCCGATTCAATGCCGCAAGAAGGGCATGGACGGCCCAGAGGAGGTCCTGCTCAACCTGAACGAGCTGGGGAAGGGCAGGAAGTTTGCCGACCTCGGCGCATTTGAGGTCAGCGACGATCAGAACCTGCTGGCCTACACGATCGATTACGTCGGCTACCGCCAGTACACGCTTCAGGTGAAGGACCTGCGCACCGGCGCCACGCTTCCCGACAGCATCGAGCGCGTGGACAGCGTGGCTTGGGCCGCGGACAATCGCACCGTGTTTGTGACCACCGAGGATGCGGTCACCAAGCGCGCCAACCAGGCCTGGCGTCACACGCTCGGTGAAGCGGCGTCCGCGCCGCTCTACGAGGAGAAGGACGAAACTTTCTCGCTCTCGGTGACGAAGACGCGGGACAAGAAGTACCTGCTGCTCGGGAGCGAGAGCACCGACACCACCGAAGTCCGGTACCTGCGCGCCGATCAGCCCGCGTCCGGCTTCACGCTCTTCCGGCCTCGCGAGAAGAGCCATCGCTACTACGTGGATCATCGCGAGGGATTGTTCTACATCCGCAGCGACAAGGGGGCGAGGAATTTTCAGGTCTTCACCGCGCCCGATAGCGATCCCGATGCGAAGAACTGGAAGATCTTCATCGCGCAAGACCCGCAGGCGCTCATCCAGGACGTCGACCTCTTCCGCGATTTTGCCGTGGCGGTCGAGAAGACGCAGGCGGTCAATCGCATGCGCATTTTCGATTTCAAGTCCGGCCAATGGACCGCGATCCCGTTTCCTGAGCCGGTGTCCTCAGCGTTTCCGGGCGAGACCCCGGAATTCACCTCCACGACCTATCGCTACAACTACCAGAGCCTGGTCACCCCGCCGAGCGTGTTCGACTACGACACGGAGACCGGCAAGTCGATCCTGCGCAAACGGCAGGAGGTGCCGGGCGGCTACGATCCGGCGCAATACGTGTCGGAGCGCCAGTGGGTGACGGCGCGCGACGGCGTCAAGGTCCCGCTATCGATCGTCTACAAGAAGGGCTTTGCGCGTGACGGCACGCAGCCGGTGCTGCTCTACGGGTACGGCGCTTACGGACTCGGCATGCCGGCGTCGTTCGCGAGTTCGCGGCTGGTACTGCTCGATCGCGGCGTGGCCTACGTGATTGCGCACATCCGCGGCGGCGACGATATGGGCCAGCAGTGGCGCGACGACGGCAAGCTGATGAGCAAGCGGAACAGCTTCAACGATTTCATCGACTCCGCCCAGTACCTCATCCAGGAGAAATGGACCTCGCCGGAGCATCTGCTGATCGAGGGCGGCAGCGCCGGCGGACTGCTGATGGGCGCCGTGGTCAACATGCGTCCGGATCTCTTCAAGGCGGTGCACCTGGCGGTCCCCTTCGTGGACGTCATGAACGATATGATGGACCCCTCGCTGCCCCTCACCACCACCGACTATCCTGAATGGGGCAATCCGGCGGCCGACAAGGCCACGTACGACTACATCCTGTCCTACAGCCCTTACGACAACGTGCACGCGGCGGCGTATCCGGCCATGCTGCTGACCGAGAGCCTCAATGACAGCCAGGTAGCCTATTGGGAGTCGGCGAAGTTCGTCGCCAAGGCGCGCACCCTGGCGACCGGGGGCAATCCCATCCTGCTGAAGATGAAAATGGACCCCGCAGGCCACGGAGGCGCGTCCGGCCGCTACGACCAACTGCACGATCGCGCCTTCGAATGCGCGTGGCTGCTGACACAAGTGGGGATCACCAAGTAACGCATCGTCCGGCAGCTCTGACCAGGGAGGGTAGTGTGATGAGCAAGGGTCGAACCTTCAACCACATTTCACGCAACCACCTTTCACGGATTCTGGCTTCGCTGGCGCTGGTGGCGGTTCTTGCCTTGAGCGCCTTGAGCGTCCTGAGCCGGCCGGCGGCCGCACAGGACAAGGCCGGCGGAATCGAGCGTGAAATCCGAAGTGTCGAGGCGCTCCGCTTCGAAGCTCTTGCCGCGAGCGACGTGCCGGCGCTTGATCGGCTGATCTCGAGCGACCTCGTTTACACGCACGCCACCGGATGGCGTCAGAACAAAGCGGAGTTTCTCAGCTCCATCCGGTCCGGCGAGTTGAAGTACCACTCCTTCACGGCGGACAACGAGAAGATGTCTGTCTATGGGAACACCGTTGTGGTCACCGGGCACGCCAGCGCGAAAGTGAACGTGAAAGGACAGGAATTGGACGTCGGCCTGCTGTTTCTGGAGGTCTACGTCAAGCAGGACGGACGCTGGCAACTGGCGGGATGGCAATCCACGCGTCCGCCGGCGCCTTAAAACCGCGTGTCGCGTGCCGGCACTCCCGGGCGCACCAACTTCCAGGCCGCTTCGACTTCGCGGCGCGATGTTTACGGGACGAAGTAGGCTACATATGGGGCCTCCATTCGCTTCTTGATGCGGTACGGTTAACGAGCTGGTCTTTACCCCTTCCGCGGAAAAGGACTCGGAGTTTGACATGCCTCTGCCGCCATTCATCGAGGATTGATCTTGCACGGTCCGTTGAAGGTTCCTAAAGGCCGGTCATGGGCGGCATACGGTTACGGTTTTGGGGCGGCTGTGAGTGAAATATAGTATACGGACTAAGCTGGAATGTGCCATGAGATCAATAACATGCACGGAATTGATTTTTCGGCGCCGTCGCGGGCCTTTTTTGGCGGGCAAAGGGCCTGCCTTTAAGGCTTGCGCCACGAAACTGGGTGCCACGACGCGGGGTGCCGCGAAGCTGACTTCAGGGCTTACACTGCTCGCGCTCGCGGCGATCCTGATCTTGAGCCGGCCGGCGGCCGGGCAGTGGCAGGCCGTGGGCGCGGCCACGCCCGGCGCGCCTGAAGCCAGCCAGATGACGTTTCGCGGTCCGCACCTGCTCGCGACCGTCACCGTGCTCGCGCCTGACGTGGTCCGCGTGCGCATGACGTCCGGCGCGCAATTCGGCGCGGACAATTCCTGGGCCGTGATCAAGCCGGCGAGCGACTGGCCGAAGACCGCGGTCGAGATCCGGTCGGACGGAGCCGGCGGGAACGACCGCATCATCCGCACCGCCGCGCTCGAAGTGCGCGTGAAGTCCAATCCCTTCCGCGTGCAGTTCTACGATCGCGACGGCGGCCTCATCTCCAAGGACGATGATGCGCGCGGCACCGCCTGGGAAGGGGCGCGCGTCCGCGAGTGGAAGTGGATGCCGCCCGACGAACACTATTTCGGCCTGGGCGAAAAGGCGGGTCCGCTCGACCGGCGCGGGCACGCCTACAGCATGTGGAACACGGACCAATACGGCTGGGGCGCGAACACCGATCCGCTCTACGAGGACGTTCCGTTCTTCATGGGGATGCGCGCCGGGCGCACTTACGGCGTCTTCTTTGACAATACTTATCGCTCGAGCTTTGACTTCGGCGTGACCTCGCCGGACCGCTACTCCTTCGGCGCCGAGGGCGGCGAGATGAACTACTACTTCTTCTGGGGTCCGGACCCGAAGAAGGTGCTGAATCGCTACACGGAGCTGGTAGGACGCACGCCGCTGCCGCCTCTGTGGGCCATCGGCTATCATCAGTGCCGCTATAGCTACTACCCCGACAAGATGGTGCGCTTCATTGCGGACAACTTCCGCGAGCGCCACATTCCTTGCGACGCTCTCTTCCTCGACATTCACTACATGGACGGCTATCGCGTCTTCACCTGGGACAAATCGCGCTTCCCGGACCCCGCCGCGCTCCTGCACGACCTGCACCAGCAGGGCTTTCACGTGGTCACCATCGTCGATCCGGGGGTGAAGGTGGACCCACGCTACGCCGTCTATCAACAGGGCCTGGCCGGGAATGATTTCGCCATGCTGCCGGACGGCGAGCCCTTCGTGGGCAAGGTGTGGCCGGGTGAGAGCGCTTTCCCGGACTTCACCTGGGGCCGCGTGCGCGACTGGTGGGGATCGCTTGTAAAAGGGTGGATCGCAAGCGGCGTGGACGGCGTCTGGAACGACATGAACGAACCCTCCGTCTTCGACGTGCCGAGCAAGACCATGCCCGACGACGTGGTGTTCTATGACAATAGCCTCAAGAGCTCCGAAACGAAGATTCACAACGTCTACGGCATGCAGATGTCGCGAGCCACGCACGACGGCATCTTGATGGCGAAGCCGAACGAGCGTCCCCTCGTGATCACGCGGGCTACGTACGCCGGCGGCCAGCGCTACTCCGCCGTCTGGACGGGCGACAATTCGAGCACCTGGGATCACCTCGGCATGAGCGTCCCGGAGATCATGGGCATGGGCCTGTCCGGGGTGGCGCTGGCCGGGGCGGACATCGGCGGCTTCGCCGGCGGCGCCAGTCCTGAACTCTACACGCGCTGGCTCGAAACCGCCGTCTTCTATCCGTACTGCCGCACGCACGTGGAATTCGGCGCTCCCAGCCAGGAACCGTGGTCGTACGGCAACCGCCGGGAAGCGATCAACCGCCGGTCCATCGAACTGCGCTACCGGCTGTTGCCGTATCTCTACAACGCCTTCCGCGAAACCAGCGAGACCGGGCTGCCCGTGATGCGCGCCTTGCTGCTCGACTACCCGGACGACGAGGAGGCCGTGGGTCAGAGCTACGAATTCCTGTTCGGCGACGACCTGCTGGTGTCGCCGGTGCTGAAGGATGGCGAAACCCGCTCGAGCGCGTACCTGCCCAAGGGCGTGTGGTACGACTACTGGACGGACCGGCGTTACACGGGGCCGGCGGACGTCGAAGTGGCGGCGCCGCTCGATCACATCCCGGTGTTCGTGCGCGCGGGCGCCATTATCCCCACGCGTCCGGTAGTGCAGTACATCGGCGAAGCTCCGATTAATCCCTTGACCTTCGAAGTCTATCCAAATGGGCCAAATGGGCCAAATGGGCCGAATGGGCGGAATGGGCCGAATGGGCGGAATGGGCCGAATGGGCGGAATGGGCCGAATGGGCCTGATGGGCCGGGCGCGGCGGGCGCCTCGTCGTCGCGTGACTATTACGAGGATGACGGCATCAGTTTCGACTACGAGCGCGGCGCAGCGTTGCGGCAGTCGATCACGGTCTCGCCTCTGCGCGACGGGATCGACCTTAGCGTGACGGCGCGTCAGGGCTCATACACACCGCCCTCGCGCGCGCTGGTCTTCAAAATCCACGCCGAACGTGCGACGCCGGCAGGGGTAACGACCGGCGGACAGCAACTAAACGAGGCTGCGTCCGTGAGCGCCCTCGACACGGCAGCGTCCGGCTGGACGTACGACTCGGACACGAACCTGATGCTGGTGAAGGTCCCGGACTCAGGTCAGCGGATCGGCATTCACATCGCGATTCATTGATGCGCGCCTGAATTGTAGCGCCGATGCCTTGCGGGTTTCACGGTATACCCCAGGAAGGCTGACGAGGACGAGGGAGAATCAACTAGAATCAGTGAGGGCTACCGAATATGGTGACATCCTCAGGGCATGAGTGAGCGGCGGCTGAAAATCCTGACGGTTCTTCCCTACCTGCCCGAGCCGCCGGACAACGGCGGCAAGACGCGCTCGTTGAACCTGATCAAACACCTCAGCCGCACCGATGACATCGATCTGGTCAGTTTCGTGCGCGACGACGATGAAGCGCGTCATGCCGCCGCCCTCCGGCCTTTTTGCCGTGAGGTCCACGTTGTTCAGCGTAATCCTGCGCGCTCGCCCCGCATCATTCTGCGGCACGTGTTTTCGAAGCGCACCTTCTACGAAGAGGTCTATTGGCGGCGCTCCACGGCGGAGCTTCTCCAAAGCCTGATCGCCGCCCATAACTACGATGTGATTCACCTGGAGTGCTCCTATCTGGCAGCGTATCTGGGCCATCTGCCGCGCGGAAGAAGGTTTCTGCTCGATCCCAACATCGAGTACCGGATCTTCGAGCGCTACCGCGGGGCAGCGACGAATCCACTCTTTCGCTTTCTGCTCGGGCTCGAAGCGCGGCGGGTCCGGCAATCGGAGCGGAGGGCCTGGCTCGAGGCCGATGTCTGCGGCACGGTGTCTGAGGTTGACCGAGACGAAATTCTGCGCGTCGCGCCCGGAAAGACGGTCTGGGTAATCCCCAACGGCGTGGATTGTCCGGTTGAATCCGCTGACCCTGCGGGCGCGGAGCCACACCAACTGCTGCTCACGGGGAATTTCACCTACTTCGCCAATCTGGATGCCGCTTCCTACCTGGCCCGCGAGATCCTGCCCCGCATCCGGACCGAGGTTCCGGATGCCGAGCTTCACTTCGTGGGGCGGGGAGCCGCCGCCAAGTTGGCGGAATTGACGGGGCAAGCCGGCGTGAAAGTCACGGACTGGGTGCCGGACTTCGCTCCTTATTTCGAGAGAGCCGCCGTCTATGCCTGCCCTCTGCGCATCGGCAGCGGCACCAAGCTCAAGATGCTGGAAGCCATGGCGGGATCGAAGGCGATCGTCGCCACAAGCGTGGCCGCCGAGGGCCTCGCGGTGCGAAACGGCGAGCACGCGTTGATCGCGGACACGGCGCAGGGGTTCGCAGATGCGGTCTGCCGGCTGCTGAACGACGCCGGCCTGCGACGAAAGCTCGGCAGCGCGGCCTACGCGCTTGCCAGGTCCGAGTACGCATGGGACAGCATCGCGGCAAAGTTGCGTCGCGCTTATCTCTCAATGGTGGGAGTGTCGGCAAAAGGCGACAGCGAAGGGCGCGCTGCAAAAGAAGAGAACGACCCCGGACAACTTGAGCCGCGGGCGTGAATCGCGGATCGAGGCCGCGCAGAGGACTGGGGAAGTCGATTCTACAAACTCAAGCGGCCGGATGAGGGATCTTCATGCGTTCGACCAGCAACTTAAACCTCGAATCCGGCCGAAGGTCATCGAACATGGGATGAACGTTCAGGAAGATCATCCAGATGGAGCGTTCCTCAAAGGCCCTCTCCATCCACTCGAAAGCGTCATCCTTCCGGGCGAGTCCGGCGTACACCATGGCGATGTTATACGGCGGAACATAGCTTTGCGTGGCTCGGTCTTTCAACTCTTGCGCGATATCGCTGGCATCCTCGGTACGGCCTGACCTGGCAAGGGCGTACCCCAAAGCCGCCAGCATATGCGGGTTGCCCTCGGAAAGCTTTACCGCCTCTCGCAGCGCCTCCACGGCCTCCTCGAACATACCCTTCACTTCGTAACACGCGCCCAGCACAAAGTGCGTCTGGTAAAAGCCGGTGGGATTCATCTCCAGGGTCTTCAGACACTGTTCGACCGCCTCGTCGTGATTCCCCGCCAGGCTGAAGACCAGCGCAGCACTGGCGCCGATGGCCAGCGAAAAAGGGTCCAGTCGCAATGCCCTCCGCGCCTCATCAACGGCTTCAAGATGGCGGCCCATGGCGGAAAGCTGGAAGGCATACCAGGGCCGCGCCACCCCGTAGCTGGGGTTGAGCTCGATGGCGTGTTGAAATCCGCGCTCAGCCGCCTGCCAGTCCCAATCATGAAACAAACGGCAAAATGCCAGGGAAGTATGCGCCTCGGCCAGCCGTTCGTCGAGTTGGAGGGCCTTCTCGGCCGCCGCCCTGGCCTTCGGCAATGAGGCGCCGGGTGGAAGCATGGTGTTCCACGCCAGCATGGCGTAGCAATCGGCCAGTCCGGCATAAGCTTGCGCATAGCCCGGTTGTTCGTTGATGGCACGGTTGAAGTACTCGATGGCCTTCTTGAGATCGCCTTCCTTTCGTTTATTCCAGAAGAACCGCCCCCGGAGGTAGCAATCGTAAGCCGCGGAATTGGGCTCGACGGCGGGGCGGCGCCGTTCGGGAAGCAGTTCCACGGCCAGCGAGTCCGCAATTTTGGTGGCCACCTCCGGCTGGACAGCAAGCGGGTCTGTAAGCAAGCGGTCATAAGGCTTGGCCCAGAGAGGAGTCTGATCGCTCACCTGGACCAGGGATGCGCTGATACGAACCCGGTCGCCAACCCGTTGCACGCTGCCTTCAAGAACATAGCCCACCCCTAATTCGCTGCCAATTTCCGCGATGGTTTTGTCGGTATTGCGGTACTTCCTCATGGTAGAGCGGGCGATAACTCCCAACTCTTGCGGGGCCAGCGTGCCCAAGATGTTGATCATCTCCCCCCAAATGCCATCGCTCAAGTATTCTTCCGGGCCGCCGCCCAAATTCTCAAAGGGAAGGACCGCCAGCATCTTCCTCTGGGCGGCCGGCGGGGCCAGGCGCATCTTGAAGCGATAACCCTTCCGCGGGATGGTTTCGATATACGTGGGGTTGTCGGCAGAATCACTGAGTGCGATACGGATTTTCCTGATCGCTGTGTTCAGACCGTCCTCGAAGCCCCCAAACGTGTCATCAGGCCAAAGCCCGTTTTTCAACTCGGGGCGCGTCACCAGCTCACCGGCCCGCTGCACGAGCAAAACCAGGAGCCTGAAGGGTAGGTCCTGAAGCTCGTCCACCTTCTCCCCCTTCCTTAGCAACTCGCCCGAGGACAAGTCGATCACGTAATGCGGCGGGAAGCGCAGTAGAGTCGGCCCGGAACTGAGTTCGGTACTCAACACTTTACCTATGTTTCGAGGGAGTCTATCACTGAACAGAACCACCGCGCAACTGACTTCATCAGCCGGTAGTGTCCTAGTTATTAGGGCACTATCGGTCAGCCGGTAGGTCGATTTCGAACTGACCCACTACCCCTCAGTCCGTGAGCAGGCCAGTTTGAAGTAGAGGCGGTTTACCTCCCCATTTCTGCGGCGGCATGAAGCCGCCGCTACCTAAAACTGATCGGTATCCGTCATCCCACCCTGATCCCTCGAAAGCAGATTGTGGCCCCTCCCCGTGAGAGCGCCTGTTTATCCGCGGTTCAGGCGCCTGAACTGCGCTTGCGCCATCCCGGCATCCGGAATAAGTCTCAACCCGTCAATCACATAGCGCTCCAAGTCATTTCAGCGCCAATTCAGGCTCCGTCCATTGACGCCCCTTCCCTCCTGGCGGAAAGTGGGCCCGTAAGCTGATCGCAGCAATTCCAGACCGTACGTTTCGAGGGGGATTCGACATGGCTATAGTCATCGTCATTGCAGCCTGGGCGCTTGGCTCTTTCCTCTTGGCTTTGCTTCTGGGACGCGTTTTCAGGCTCTCCGCCAGGCGCGGACGCCTTGAAGAACGGCTCATCAGTTCTGCTGAAACAGCCATCAGCCGGCGAATTGCTTCTTGGAGCAAGCATTCTAACCGCACCTAAAGCAGCGTCCGGCGGGCCGAGGCCCGTCATCGATCCCATGCCTTGGGTACTCGGCGGTGATGCTTTCAGGGCACTAACTACCGGTTATTAAGACGAACGAGCCCTCGATTTGTGATCCGTTTTCGTAACGTTGCTTTCGAAAGAGGTGTAATGCCATGAGCACCAGCACTCTCGACATCGGCAAGCACAGCGCGATCTTCCCCGGCAACTCTATCCCGGCGCGACAGATTGATCCAATCGTTCGCCAGGCGGCAGGGTTTATGAACCGAAATCTTCACCGCAAGTTGCTCCTGGACGAATTGGCGCGAGAGACAAGCCTCTCGTCACCGTACTTCTCCCATCTGTTCAAGAGCCAGGCCGGCGTCTCCCCAGGGCGCTACCTGAAGTCGATCAGGCTCCAAAGGGCCAAGAATCTTCTCGAAGGCACCACGCTCAGTGTCAAAGAAGTGGCCGCCCGTGTGGGGCTCGACCCGAGCGGGCTGATCAGGTGTTTCAAGGAAGCCTACGGGCTGACGCCGCGGCGGTATCGGCTGCAACACCGGTTCAGCGGTCTCGAGTCCGGCTTGGTTTCGGGCGAAAATAGCCCAGAAGCCACCTGGACCCAGCCAGCCGGGGTGAGCACTGAAGCCCCCGCTACCCAAAACTGACCGGTATCCCTCTGATCCCTCGAAAAGCACGCTGACGGGCCCTCTTTAGTGTGGAGCGTCTGTTCATCTCCAGTTCAGGCGTCTGAACTGTGCCTTGCCTCCGTCTGGCGCCCGGCATAAGTGTAAGCTCTTCAGACAGATGCGGGCGGCACTCCATTTCAGCGCAAGTTCAGACGCCGTCCATTGACGCGCTTTGCGCCATTGGCGGAAAGTGGACCCGTAAGCTGAATCGCAGCAATTTGGACCGTGTGTTCAAGAGGGATTCGGACATGGCTATATTCACCGTCATTACAGTCTGGGCGCTTGGCTCTTTCCTCCTGGCTTTGCTTCTCGGACGGGTTTTCAGGCTCTCGGCCAACCGCGGGCACCTTGAAGGCCTGGAGCCGCGTCTGCACGGGCCGAGGCCCGTGATCGATCCCATGCCTCGATTGCTCGGCGGTGATGCTTCCAAAGCACTGATTTCAAGTTATTGAGACGAACAAGCTCTCACTTTGAAAACACAACGCCGTTTTGGAAAGAAGCGTGATGCTATGAGCACCGGCACCCTGATCATCGTGAAGGAAAGCGCGGCCTTCCTCGGGAACCCTACCCTGGCGCGGCAGATTCATCCAACCGTTCGCAAGGCAGCAGGATTTATGCACAGCAATCTTCAGCGCAAGTTGCGCCTGGACGAATTGGCGCGGGAGACAAAGCTTTCGTCATCGCGCTTCTCCCATCTGTTCAAGAACCGGGCCGGCGTCTCCCCGGCACAGTACTTGAAGTCGATCAGGCTCCAACGGGCCAAGGACCTTCTGGAAGGCTCCTCGCTCAGCATCAAAGAAGTGGCTAGCCGCGTAGGGCTCAACCCAAGCCGGCTGATCAGGGGGTTCAAGGAAGCCTACGGGTTGACGCCGCTACAATATCGGTTGCAACATCGGTTCGGCGGTTTCGAATCCGACTTGCTTTCGGCCGAAAATGGCGCAGGAACCGGCTGGACGTAGCCGGCCCGGGCCGTAGGGACGGGCGGTTGCATGTCCGCCCGTCCGTGGCCTTCAGTCCTACTTGCTCAGCTAGTTGTTCGATCCCAGACGCTTGGCATCGCCGGTAACCTGGGCTTCAGAGCTGTTGGTGCCGATGAACATCACCTCGCTCCCGTCCGCCTTGATGACGAGATTCTGAGTGACCCCCGTGCTGAGGCTCGCAGAGCCCGTGCAGTTTGCGTTGATGGTGTAGGTAGCCGTGAAAGTGACCGTGGAAACCGAGCCGTTGTAGCTTACGGTCCCAGTGCCAGTGAAAGTTCCGTTGCCGGCCGCGCTGACGAGATCAAGCTCAGCAAAAGGAAGCCCGGCGATGCTTCCGGTGATGGTGGCTCCGTAGCTGCCGACGAGCGTGTGGTTCGAACACGCGCTTGCGGCCTTTGCGCCCGGCGCCGCGGCCAACACCAGAATGGCGAGGGCACTTGCCGCGATGATTGAGTTGGTGACACGTTTCATGTACTTCCTCCTGATCACTAGTTGAATTTGGCGCAGGCCTGAGTGGACCAGCCCGGAGTGGCAAGCGCGGGACTGCTCTTCTGGCTTGAGGTTGGTTCTGGTCAGCGAGGAGTACGTCTCCCAACTGCCAGGCGCACCCCAGGCCGGGCGGATTTCCGCGACCGTGGCTCCGGCTACAGGCTGGCTCTCAGACCTTCGCCATAGGCTTGGTTTACCATGAGGCTGGCGCTTGGCAAGTCGAATTTATAGGCAAATCCTGCTATTTGTAGTCAACTCTTGCTATCGTCTGCGATAAATGCGCTCGATTCGGCCTGAATTGGGAGGACTTCCACATCACGGCTCTTCACCTCGAAGAGACCCAAACGGGTGCCCGCGACCGCCGATTATTTCGCGTAGCAGGATTTGTATATAAATAGCAGGATTCGCGCACACATTTAACTTGCAGGATGAGAACATCGTGATACACCTTCCCTAGGCTGCCTGGCAGCCGTCTCTCGGTAGGGATAGCTCATTCAGTAGGCGCAGAGGGGGGACTCATGGGAAGGAGCGGCACTATACGAGCAGTTGGGCTTTTCACTCTACTATTCACGGGACCTGCCCACGGGCAGACACCGGCCGCGTCCGTTTCAGGCGTGGTGACGGACCAGCAACAGCAGGTGATGTCCGGGGTCGAGATTCGGCTCACCAACCTTACGACGGGTGAGGTTCGATTGGACACGACCGATAACGAAGGCAGGTACAGCGTGCTCGATCTTAAGCCCGCCAACTATGAGCTGCGCGCCGCCAAGCCAGGCTTCAAAACCGTGGTGCAAAGCTCGCTAGAACTGGCGGTGGCCGAGACGGCGGCTATCGATCTGGAACTCACCGTCGGCGACGTCAATCAGCAGATCACGGTGACCTCGGACCCGCCGCTAATCGAGCCAACCGGGACGGGGATAAGTCGCGTGGTCGGACTTCAGCAAATCCAATCCTTGCCGGACCTGGGACGCAACTTCGTGGATTTTGTGAAGCTCGACACGGGCGTTCACCTGGGGCGCGAGAACGTTGGGGGAGGCGCCTTCAAGGAACCCGACTCGGGCGTCGGCATTTCAGCCGTGCCCCGGCTAAGCTTTGGCGGGCAGTCTGAGCTCAGCACCATGATTCAGGTGGACGGTGTGGACAACGTTCAGACCTTTACCGGCCTGCCCAGGGCGACACCGTCGCAGGAGGCGGTACAGGAGTTCCGCGTGCTGAACAGCACGTACCTGGCCGAGTACGGCCCCAGCCTCTCAGGGTCCGTCAATATCGTCACCAGGTCCGGAGGGAACGAGACGCATGGATCGCTTTACTACTACGGGATCAACAACGCGCTCGATGCCGTCCCGCTTCTGGCGCAGCCTGACAGCTATGTTCTGCGGCAGAACCAGTTCGGCGCCACTCTGGGCGGTCCGCTGAAGAAGCAGGAAGCCTTCTTCTTCGTCAATTACGAAGGGCAACGCCACCGGGAGTCCAACAATTTCGCCCAATTCCTCACTCCGGCGGTCGTTACGGCTGTGAACCGTGTTCTCAGCCAATTCCCGGGGTTGGTGCCGGAGACGGTGAACCAGGTCCGGACGGCAAATTACGATCAGGGCCTCGCCAAGCTCGATTACTCTCCGGGGAGCGGCCATAACATCTCACTCCGGTATAACGACACGGGCTCCGCTACGCTAAATTTCCCCGGCGGTGGCGGGCGGGACTCGGTGATGTCGTCGGCGGCCCGCAATTCGACGGTGGCCGATCAGGCGCTCGTGGCGGATGACACGGCCGGCATTTCAGGCCAAACACTGAACGACCTCCGCGTGCAGTGGGCCCGCCGGAACTTCGGCTACGCGCCCGTCAGCGACGAGCCCGCGCTCGAGGTTTCCAACCTGCTTCTGATCGGCAAGACATACAGCGACTTTGACTCCTACAGAGAGGATCGGGTCCAGCTTTCAGACAGCCTCTCGCACCAGGCGGGCAGCCACATGATTAAGGCGGGTGTCGATTTCAACCGCCTGATCGACAACTGCACGTGGGATCTGTTCTTCCCGGCGCGGATCATCTTTCCGAGCGTGAGCGCGCTGCTGCAGTTCGGTCCAACTTCGAACAGCCTCGAAAACGGCCCGGTGGTTTTCTGGTGGCCTTTTCTTGTTGGCGCCACTTCTCAGCCGGCCTACAGCACGTCGTGGAACTCAGCCGTTCCGGCGGCGTGGCAAAATGCGACCCGCTTCCACTTTCCGTACAACGCGTACGGCTTCTTCGCTCAGGATCAGTGGAAGGTCGCGCCAAAGTTTTCTCTGACCTATGGATTGCGCTCGGATTTCGAGACTTATCCCCGCCCGTTTGCCACCCAGAACGATCTCGGGAATTTTCAGCCGCGGATTGGCTTGGCGTATTCACCCAAGGCAAACACGGCAGTGCGGGCAGGTTTCGGAATCTTCACAGACCGCGTGGCTGGCAGCGTGGGCCAGGTATTTAACGTCGCTCAGGATATCAGCCGGGGTAACGAACCCGGGGCCAGCACTCTATTTCCGGGTGTCGCTCCCGTCGCCGGTCTATTCGATCAGGCCACGGTAACCCCTGCTCAAGGAGGACTGGGCGCGCCTTCGGCCGCTGCCATTAATTTGCTCGAGACGGGAGCCGTTCCGCAGCCGTCGTGCCTCACTGAGGTTCCACCGACGTGTACGTCGAACCTGTCCGTGAACAAGGCCGGCGCGATGGAAAATCCTTTCAGCTACCAGGCCAGCTTGCAGATCTCGCAACAGTTTTCGACGAACGTGGTTCTGAAGGTGGGGTACCTCTTTGTGCGGGCGCCGAATCTGCTGGCCGTAACGACGAACCTCAATGCTCCGTTTTCCGGGCAGACGGAACCTGACGGCACGCCGATGTACTCGACCCAGTTGCTCTATCCGGCGCTCGGAGACTTCTTCGTGATCCATAACGGGGGTTTTTCCAACTACAACGGCGGCACGCTGGAAGTGGAGAAGCGTTTTGCGCGCAATTTAGGGCTGGATGGGAGCTATACCTACTCGAAGACGATATCCGACGTGGACTCGTTCAGTAATCTCGGGGATTTTCCCCAGACGAGCCTGGGGCTGGAGAAAGCGCTCTCGCGTCAGGATCTTAGGAACCGGTTTGTGCTGAGCTTCATGAGCGCCGCTCCATCGAGCGTGCGCGTTCTGCGCGGGACCACGTTCGACGCGGTGGTTACGATTCAGAGTGGGACGCCTTATACCATCTACGCCGGAGACGACCTCAATATGGACGGTAACCCGCTGAACGACCGCCCGGGGTATCCGGCGGGCTCGCCCGGATGCCCGGCCGGCTGCCCGCTCTCGAGAAACAGCTATATAGGCCCGGGGTTTGGCGATGTCGATTTCAGACTGGGGCGGGTGGTCAAGCTCAGAGAACGTCTAAACCTGGAATTGACCCTGGACGCATTCAACGCCTTCAACCGGGTCAACATCAAGGACCTCAACACGACGTGCGGCAGCGGCGACATTCTGGCATGTCCGAACGCCGCGCCTCAACCCCTGGCCGGATTCACCCTTCCCACGCTCCTGTTCAGTCCCAGGGACGTGTTCAATGCGCGAGAGATTCAATACGCAGCAAAGTTGCAATTTTAGTCCGAAGGAGAACACCCATGACGCAAACCTCGACCAAGTACCCTCTTACGACCCACCTCGCTTTTCGCTGGCTGGACCGCCAGGCTCGGCTCTACGAGACCTTCACGCGGCAGGCTCTGCACGAAGCCGGCCTCGAGCCTGGGATGCGTGTGCTGGACGTCGGCACGGGAACCGGGGCGGTGGCCTTGCTGGCGGCTGAAATTGTCGGACCCGGAGGCACGGTTATCGGAGTGGACCGGATGCCGGAGGTACTGGAAATCGCAAGGAAACGCGGAGCGCAGTATTCGAACGTGTCCTTTCGGGAAGGCGATCCCACTGAAATGGATTTTGAGCAGCCTTTCGACGCTGTGGTCGGACGATTCATCCTGGTGTACTATCCGGATCCTGCCAGTACCCTGCGCAGGCTCGCGAGCAATCTGCGTCCTGGCGGCCTCCTGATGTTTCAAGAACCTGATTGCACGGGCGTGCGCGCTCTCCACGACCTGCCGATATTCACACGCAATGACCGCTGGATCGTCGAGACCGTCGAAGCTGCCGGTGGCGACACATCGATAGGACTGCGGCTGTATGAATACTTCGTCGCCGCCGGATTGCCGGCGCCCCACTTGCGCCTCGATGCGAGGATCGGCGGTGGGCCCGATTTCGAGGGTTACGGAGTGGCGGCTGGTTTCACGGCCGCCTTGCTGGACTCCATGGGCGAACGAGGACAGGCGCTCGCGACCGAGATGGAGCTTGACACCCTGGAGCAGCGAATACGCGCCGAAGTTGTTGACAGCGGCGGTGTGGTGGTGTTTCCCTCACTGATCGCAGCCTGGACGCAGATACCAAGATGAACCACAAGGTGAACAAGAGGACAAGAGCAAGAAACCAGGAGAGCACAGGTCAATTCAGGAGCATCGCGGCAAGGAGCCTATCGAACTTCTCGAGCAGATTTTTCAGCCCCACCCTTCCGTCCAGCTGTCACTACGGTATGAAATCCGGAGCAATTGAGGGGATTGGCTCCTCGGCCCGGATTCGAACCAGGAACCCTTCGGTTAACAGGCAACACAAATTAGGGCAAGCGTCGCTACCCAGATCGGGATGAGGCGGTCCTGGCCGAAAGGGAGGCCGAACTGGGGATGGCCAGTGATATCGAGACAGAATCGGCCGTTGCGCCGAGAGTGAAGAAGCTGCGTTCCGGGCGGCCGCCGGAGCTCCATGGACCCCTCAAACTGATTGTCGTCGCGGCGGCTAACTATCGGCCGTCGCGAAGGATTGAAATGTTGAAATCCGCCGAAGAGCAGCAGCGCCATGGATTTCGCTGGTTCTTGGACGGTAGTTGACCGGCATGGCGCGTATACTCAAAGCGCAGCATCATCTCGCGATGGTCAAGGAGTGGGCCAGTGAGACGCAGAACCTTTCTGAAAAGCACCGCGATGGCGGTGTTGACGTCACGGGTGGACGGCGCGCGCTTCTTACGCGCGAGCCCGGCTGCGCAAGCCAGGCGAATCGCATTTGGC